>Ga0209395_1004566_pt1 | contig 16157 bp, 11 predicted proteins | sample GOMGulsemesocosm_3_FD_184635 | JGI IMG/M metagenome (GOLD analysis project Ga0209395, IMG submission 184635) | Methane-oxidizing microbial communities from mesocosms in the Gulf of Mexico - GOM9D Gulf of Mexico (SPAdes) (version 2) | ecosystem: Environmental > Aquatic > Marine > Cold seeps... | reverse complement strand
AGCCACAGTATCGGACTTACGGACACTTTGAGTCAGAATTTTAGCGACTTCAATGAGTAACTTATCACCGACTTCATGGCCATAATTATCATTTACGAATTTGAATTTATCGAGGTCCAAAAAGAAAATTGAAAAGTTTGAATTGTTTCTCTTGGCGAATTCAATGATTTGATTGAGTCGGTCGTTATACAGCATGCGGTTGGGAAGTTGAGTCAGTTGATCAAAGTAAGCAAGTTGTTCTAACTTTTCCTCAGCGTCTAACTGATGACTAATGTCATGGGCAATACCTAAGAAACCATAGATATGGCCATGGGAGTCGTACAGCGCTGTGACAGAAAGACGAACAGGGATTTTATGGCCATCTTTATGAATGTAGATCCAATTATTTTCATCAATTTTCCCCAGTCTGGCTTTAGCGACCAAGGTTTCAAAGCCCGGTTTAATAGGGGTGCCGAATTCCTCAGATAGCTTTTTACTATACTCAATCACTTCGGGGATATTGTGAAATATAGCGGGAGTATTCTTATCAATTAATTCAAATTTATCATAGCCTAGTAATTTTTCCGCAGAGGAGTTAAAAGTAGTAATTACGCCTTTTGTATCTGTGGCAATGATGCTGTAATTAGCGCTTTGAATAATGGCATCATTAACTTGTTGATTAAATATCAATGCCTTTTCATCTTTGGCAAACTCTCGCACAAGAGAATTAATTAGCTGAGCAATATGATTAAGTTCATCATTACCGCCAAGATTTATTTGAGCTTCTCGATCACCTTTTGTCCAAAGGTCCAGTGTGGTTTTGATTTTGATAACTCGGCGAGTGACTCGGTAATGAAGGATTAATAATAAAACGATTGCGGCTAAACTGCTGCCTAAGGCGATATAGATAGATTGTTTGACTAGCCACTCTCTCGCTTGATGTTGGCGATAGCTAATATCCAATTGGTAATATAAAAAGCCACATGAAAAACTACGCAATCCCTTTGACAAATCCCTTACGCATAAGTTGATATAGCCATCGAGTAATTGCCTATTATTTGAAAAATGTGTGTGGCTACGTGTTGTTGACATGGTTTTTTCGACGATATCAGTATCGATTTTTACGTGGCTAGTACGCCATGGATTTAACAGATCTATCTGGTTGCTGGAAGCGATTACGATACCATGGTGATCAACAATGAATATGCCTTTATTATCCAGTTCTGACGCTTTAAACGCTTGCAGGGATTTAATGCCTCGATTATCCCCCTTGGTCAATAAAGGTTCGATCAGTGACTGCAATTTGCTTAATTCTATATTCATATAGCGTAAGCTTTGCTGCTCAATATCGTCAGTTAAGTCTGTGCGTATAACTGCATACCCTATTAATGTGATTAATAAAGTAAATATTAGTAGTAACGACGGTATTAATACTCTGAGAGACATAAGTTTCGCTATGGTAAAAATTGAGTATTAAGGGTTATTTTTGTTTTAATGTTTGGGTTGATGAGACCGCTGTGTTTCATGTGCTCTGATAAACGTGAAAATGTAACGGCCAATGATTCAGGGGCCTGAGACAATAATATTTTATTTTCTTCTAGGCTCGGTAGGCTTAAACCAAAATAACTTTCTCTTGCTTCTCTGGGCGTGACCTTCATTCGTGAGGCGATAAAGGTATAGGAATCTACCGGCTCATCTTTGATTTGTTTGAGAGCAGAAAACCAGCCTTTTGAAATATCATGCAGCTCATCGCTATGACTATTAACAACATCATCATGCACAACCAATACGTCAACGATCTCTCCCGGGATTTCAGTAGAATTAAATACTTCGATAGCTCCTGCATTGAGTAATTGGGTGCGAACAGGTTCATAAGTAACGACGGCGTCGGCTAAGTTATTGAGGTAGGCATCTTTATGATTGCTATTCTCAACGTTAACTAAGGATATTTGGCTGATATCGATATTGTGGACTGCTAAAGCGCGACTTAAGGTATAGGCTCCGACAGCAGTACTTTCTACCGCAACTTTTGCTCCGATCAAGCCTTGCATATTTTTTATTTCAGGCTTGGCCATAATGACATCGGCACCTTCTGAAATATCCAGTACTAAGATGATTTGTACGGGTATCTGGGATTCCTCTAGCAAAACAACTTCATCCAAAGTGAGTGCTGCTGCTTCTACCGTTCGATTTTTAAATGCTCTTAATACTTCGCTGGTGGAAGGGTAGTGGATCATCCGTATATCTTCTTTATAGGCCTTAATTTCTTGCGCTAAATATAGCGGCTCATAACCGGGCCATAGCGTCGTGCCAACGCGTAATGGTTCAGAATAAGAGATATTGCCGATAACACTGATAAAAAAGAGAGCGGCTATCTTAATGACAGATGATAAAGTCCATTGTTTAAGCATGGTTATCCCTAAGTAATTCAAATACATATCTAATATGAGTCTAGATCAATTATTTAAGGGCGGCGTAAATTTTAGGCATAAAAAAGCCCAGCTAAATAAATAGCTGGGCTTAATCTTATGGCTTATTCAATACATAGAATCGATGTTATGCACCGACTAAGGACTGACCACATACTCGAACTACATTACCCGTCACACCTGACGACGCTGGGTTGGCAAAGAAAGCGATGGTTTCAGCAACATCGACAGGCTTACCACCTTGAGATAAGGAGTTTAAACGACGGCCTACTTCTCGGGTCATAAACGGAATCGCATCAGTCATCGCAGTTTCAATGAAGCCAGGAGCAACCGCGTTGATGGTGATGTTCTTAGCGGCTAATTCATCAGCCATGTATTGAACATAGCCGATCACACCGGCTTTAGAAGCTGCGTAGTTTGTCTGACCCATTTGGCCAGCAATACCGTTCATAGAAGAAACGCAGATGATACTGCCGCCAGCATTGATTGCATCGGTCGCAAACAACTCATTATTAATATGTTCTTCAGCGGATAAGTTGATCGCAATGGTCATGTTCCACCAATGCTCAGGCATATTGGCTAACGTCTTATCACGGGTAATACCGGCGTTATGAACAACGATGTCCGCGCCGCCCATTTCTTTCAGCTTGGCTGCGATGAGTGCAGGGGCTTCTTTAGAAGAGATATCGGCTAATAGTGACTCACCACCGATCTCAGCCATTACGCTGTTCAAATCAGCTTCTGCTGGTGGAATGTCCAAACCTAAAACAGTCGCGCCATCACGAGAAAGTGTGCGAGCAATCGATTCACCAATACCACGGGAAGCACCGGTCACTAGGGCAACTTTACCTGCTAAAGGCTTGTGCCAATCAGGGTATTGAACCGCTTCGCCTTTACGTACGTGAATCACTTGGCCAGCTACATAAGCTGACTTGGCAGAAAGAAGGAAGCGAACGGTAGAGTCCATTTGCTTCTCAGCGCCTTCTTCAATATAAGCAACCTGAGACGTTGAACTCTTTTTGCCAACTTCTTTCGCCACTGAGCGAGTGAAGCCTTCAAGTGCACGCATGGCTGCGGCTTTTTCACCGGTCTTGGCCTTCATGTGTGGGCGACCAATCACAATAACGCGGGCGTTAGGGGTTAGGCTGCGCATAATTGGGCTAAAAAAGGTATATAGCTGAGATAACTCATCACCATTTTCGATACCAGATGCATCAAATATTACGGCATTGAATTTCTCTTTCATGCCTTTCTCACACTCAACCTGAGTCACTTTAACAGAGTGATCGCTAGCGGCTTTAACAATCTCGCTCGCCGTAGTCGCTGCAGAAGGGAAAAAGATATTTGCCTCAGATTCACCTAAATTACGCACTAAATCTGAAATTAGTTCGCCGTTCTTAGCGGTACCCACTAAAACATTACCTTCTAAAAAGGTCGCTTGGCTGGCGCTATAACGGTTTAGTTCGATTGGTGTTGGTAGTCCAACCGTGCTTAATACTTTGCGGCCCATGCCTGAATTCAACATGCTTTCGTAAAAATTGCCCATAATATCGCTTCCCACTCTCTAAATATGTACTGTATAGGGTTTGTGTGTGCTCACTAATCTGTGAGGTTGGCAGTCATTGAACCGCATCGAGCAAAAAACGCTGGATACACTACTACCAAGGTAGATGGATTAGAGCAGCTATCCTACAACAATTAATTGACCGCTAGAATGCTTATAGCGTCACTTCAGCCAATGCGAGAACCTGTCTAACAGGTAGACTCAAGTTCTAAAGTTTCATCAGTGGTGATGAGGCCTGTACATCTAGGCCCAAGCCCAGTGTTTGTAGTCGCTAGTAGTCGCTAGATATTATTAGCCTCTAGTTAGCTTTTAGTTAGCAGTAGATAGCCCAAATTAAATAGGAACAAAACATGACTCAGCAAATTCGTCGAGTAGCCATCATTGGTGGTAACCGTATCCCTTTCGCACGTTCAAATACTACTTATTCATACGCGTCTAACCAAGACATGCTAACGGCGGCATTGAATGGCCTGGTTAATCGTTTTGACCTACAAGGCAAAAAAATCGGCGAAGTGGTTGCGGGTTCAGTGATCAAGCACAGCCGTGATTTCAACCTAGCGCGTGAATGTGTATTGAGCACCTCTTTGCACCCAATGACTCCAGCGACTGATATTCAGCAAGCGTGTGGCACTGGCCTGCAGGCGTGTATGCAGGTTGCTAACAAGATCGCTTTAGGTCATATCGATTGTGGTATTGCGGGTGGTTCTGATACCACTTCTGATGCACCGATTGGTGTTTCTGAAGGTCTGCGTAAAATTCTATTAGACGTTAACCGTGCTAAGACCACAGGTCAGCGTTTGAAGTTGCTTTCTAAGATTCGCCCTAAGCACTTAGCACCGTCACTTCCTCGTAATGGTGAGCCACGTACCAATATGTCGATGGGTGAGCATACTGAAGTTACTGTTAAAGAGTGGGGCATTACTCGCGAAGAGCAGGACGAAATTGGTTTTAACAGCCATAAAAACCTTTTAGCGGCTTACGAACGTGGTTTCTTTGATGACTTGGTGACGCCTTTCCAGGGTTTAGAAAAAGATAACCTAGCGCGCGAACCTAACTTAGAAAAAATGGCATCGTTAAAGCCTGCGTTTGATAAGAAATCAGGTAAAGGTACGTTAACTGCCGCTAACTCGTCTGCATTAACTGATGGTGCGTCTTGCGTATTATTAGCTTCTGAAGAATGGGCAAAAGAAAATAACTTACCAGTTCGTGCTTACCTTTCTTTCTATGAAACAGCTGCGGTTGATTTTGTCGGTAAAGATGCTGAAGGCCTATTGATGGCGCCAGCGTATGCGGTATCGAACATGCTGGATCGTGCAGGTTTAACCTTGCAAGATTTCGACTTCTACGAAATTCATGAAGCCTTTGCTGGGGTTGTTTCTTCAACGCTTAAAGCGTGGGAAGACGAAACCTTCTGTAAAGAGAAGCTAGGTCGTGATGGCGCTATGGGATCTATTGATCGCAGCAAGTTGAACGTTAATGGTTCTTCTATTGCAACAGGCCACCCATTTGCAGCAACCGGTGGTCGTCTTGTTTCTTCTTTGGCCAAAATGCTAGAAGAGAAGGGTGAAGGTCGTGGTCTTATCTCTATCTGTGCGGCTGGTGGTCAGGGTGTTGTGGCCATCTTAGAAGCTAAATAGTTGTAGCTAATAGCTAAACTAAGAAGTTATTAAAAAGAAGCTTATATTAAAATAAGCTGCATTCTCACCGATGCATTAAAACCCGCACTGACTAGTCAGTTGCGGGTTTTTTTATGTCTATAGCCAGTTTAAACGTTGAGTTTACTAGCCACTAATAATTTGCCAGCCACTAGTAATTTGCTAGCCACTCGGCACTTTCAAACCAAGCTTTCTTATTCATATTCTTTTTAAAGAAACCAAAATGATCAATCGCCTTCATACCGTATTCTTCCGGGTGAAAGGTTTGAATATCCGTTTCTGCATTGTGATAAAGCTTCTCTAATTCACGCACACAATTAGGCGGCGCAAAACGTTTATCATCCGCCATGCTGTATAAGCGCATCTTGCCTTTATAAGCACTGAAACCTTCTCGCATTGGTTGGCCATTTTTATCGGCAATATAGGCTTTTTTACGGCCAAAGCGACTCCAGTCTCTAGCGACCTGTTTCGGTAAATATTCCGCCCCTAATACCCAAGAAGGTAGGCCGCCAGTTAATTTATAAAATAGCGGTAAGATGCCAAAGAAGAAAACAACCGATAATGGACGGTCTTTTAGTGGCCAGTTTTTCCAATAAATATGTTGTGAGGCAATGTTTAAAAAACTTTCGTAACGGTTGTTATCGGGCATTATACCGAGTAGCTGGCCGCCGATAGAATGACCAATGCCCTTGATCGTTAGTTCAGGGTGACGGTCGATAAAGAAGCTTAATACCGCATCCATATCATGCTGGCCCCAATGCATCATCGAAGGTTCCAATGCGGTGTTAGCGGCTTGGGTGCTTTCTCCAATGCCGCGAAATTCATAAGTTAAGACGGTGAAACCTTGTTCTGATAAAAACTCGGCAAAGGCTCGGTAATACTTTCTCACAACTCCCGTCGCGCCATTAATAACAAGGCCAATACCATTGCTGCTGGTAGGAGAGAATTCACTGGCTTGTAGCTGGTAGCCATCTGCTGTGGTGATGGTTAAATCATTAATCTTCATAGGGTCACCTTATCGGCTGTGCGTTGGACATTATTAAAATAAGATCTGCTATCTGTTGTATATCGTATTACCTAATATATCTAGAATAATATTCTATTTGTTATTGTTAGTATCTATTTAGTAATCTTTGGATGGATGCTTATTGTTAAATAAAAGCTATCAAGTGGCGACTCATAGCATTGCGATGCTTATAAAGGTAGGTTATTTTATGAACGTTACGCCCCAAAAATAACTCCACAACCCCCTACTTATGGCTTTTATTAGGGAAATCTGTCTGCAGCAGGAGTGTTGGATACTTACCAGCCGATTGCTCATAGCACATGGTAAGATGAGTGCTCGGCCATCAGTTCCCATTATCTAATGACCATGACCAGTGGTTTACAGTTCGATGAAAGTTATGAAGATGTTATCTCGGACGCCAATATGCTTTTTATTGCGGGCGATATCCCCACCTTTTTTTGAATAAAGCGGATATTTACGTGTTTCCCAAGTATATAACGAGTACCTAGATGAAATACTTCCACTACTGATTAACTATCAGGCATTAGCTTCTGAATATACGGGTTACGAGAAAAACAAGCTGCACAGCTAGTGATTAAAGGCTTGTCTAATAAAGAAATAAGTGAAGATTTATCCATTGGTTTAGCAACGGTAAAGGGGCATGTTGGCAATGTTTATAATAAGCTGGGCATTAAGCGCAGGGCCCAGCTGGCAAATCTAGTGAATGTTCATAGCTGAAAATTTATGACGCTGTTGATTGGATTTTTAACCACTGCGCGCACTCTAACCAAGCCTGCTGATTCATACTTTTTTGGAAGAAACCAAAATGATCAATACGTTTCATTCCATAATGCTTAGGCTCAATTAATAGCAGCTCGCCATCGGCATTTTTATAAACGTTATCTTTTAGCGATTTTACCGCACTGGGTGGAGCAAAAGCGTGATCATCGGCAATGGCTAAGAAGCGAATTTTTCCACGATAATTAAAAAAGTTCTCTTTAAGTTCTTTACCATCAATATCGGTATAGAAGCGCTTACGCCCAAATCGTGACCAGTCCTTAGTGACGTGTTTTGGTAATGCCTCAGAGCCCAATACCCACTTAGGAAATTGTTTCGCCAAGCCAAAGACGGGCAATAACCCATGAAAGAAGAAAAAACTCTGTGCTTTAAACTTGCCTCGCCAGTTTCCCCAATGAGCGTGTTGAGATGCAATGTTTAAGTAGGCTGAAATTCTATGGTTATCGGGTAGTAAACCTAATAACTGGCCGCCGATAGAGTGGCCTACGCCTAAAATTTTATGTTCGGGGTGGTGTGCTTCAACCCAATCAACCACGGCGCAATAATCCTTTCTCCCCCAGTTGATCATGCTCAGGGCTTTGTCCGTTGTATTATTGGTTCTACTGCCACCAATTCCGCGATAATCATAACTGATTACTTGAAAGCCTTGCTCGGCTAAACAGCGAGCAAAACCATTGTAATATTGACGTAAAACACCGGTAGCGCTATTAATAATAACAGTGGCTTCAGGTTTGTTTTTGGGGATGAATAAACTGGCGGCAACTTGATAGCCGTCGGCAGTATTAATATGTATTTCTTGGGTTTGCATATTGAGCTCAGGGTAATAATTATGAACTCAGTGTACCTGAAGGAAATGATGTGGTTAAGAGCTGGCGAGTAGGGACTAGAAAGCGAGCAGTCTAATAGTCTGCAGGAACGGATTTAGCCAGTAGTTTATTGGTTAATGATTTAGGAAGAATTCTCGCTAATCGAATTAAATTAGCGGTCATTAACGGGAATAAATAATCGGCCTTCTGTTTTTCTAACGCCCGAATTACATGTTTAGCTGCATCAAATTCGCTAATTTCAAAGGGTGAAGGAATGCCATCACTTTGTACGCGTGCGGTAGCGACAAAACCAGGATAAATTGAAACAAACTTTATACCAAAGGGCTTCAGTTCAATGCGACAGCTGTCCATAAGGATGCGACCAGCAGCTTTAGCGGCAGAATAGGGGCCTTGCATGGGTAAACCGAGAAAGCCCGCGAGAGAGTTTGTATGGGCTATCAAGCCTGATTGTTGCTGCTTCATTAGCGCAATTAAAGGCACTAAAAAATTAACCAGGGTAGAGTAATTCAGATCCATATTCTGCTTGATATCGGCCACGGATGATTTGCTCATATTAAAAGCAGGTCCATCACCAATGTTGAGCAGTGCGATATCAATCGATTTGAAAACATCGGTAGCCTGAGAAATGGCCTGCTTAGCTTGGGTTTGGTCGAGGGCATCGCAAGGAATCACGAGTGCTTTCGAACCGTTTTTTTCAACTTCGTCGGCTAAGCTATTTAATTCATCTTGACGACGAGCGCATAGAATTAGGCGATTATTTTGCTGGCTAAGTAATAGCGCTACTTGGCGGCCAATGCCGGAGGAAGCTCCGGCAATCAAGATAGTTTTATTACAAATCATAATTATTTTTAAACATTAACTCATGCCCCTACGAGCCAGCGGCTAATATTGGCAACAATAATACCGAGGTAATTACCGACGGCGTAACCAATGATGGCTGCGGCAAACCCCGGTAATAATATTTCACGATTCTTAAGAGCACCTGCGATGACAGGAATAAAAGGCACCGACATAATGGCTGCGGAGGAGGTGATTAAAAAGGTATCTGTATCAATCTTAAAAATCTTGCATAACAAGGCTTGCATGATTAAAGAGCCGATAAGAATAAAGCCTATATAACTGGCTAAACCGAGATCGATATTGGTGAATATACTGGTATCGGTCATGGTGCCCATAGTGAAACAAAAGACTAATATGAGGTACATACCCAGTTGGAAACTATTGGCCAATTCACGTACTCTGGGAATAAAAGAAGCAGCCAAGCCTAAGCTAGTAATACCGATAATTGTGGTGGTTGACTGGTAAGTTTCAGGCACCAGACTGGCAATGAATAACGCTAAGCCAACGACAATACCCGAAGTTAGTAGTGCCGCGATGGTTTGTGGCAATTGTTTTATCTGGACTAGCTTCTTATAACCATTGGCAGTTTCATCGGCTAAATGCTCCATGCCAGCATAATCAATTTCACCCTGTTCATTTTTATGTTGGTATTTATTCAGGAATAAACCAAAAACTTTTTGGCCAATTGCCATCACAAAGACTAAGTACATGGCCGAAAATAAAATATCGTAAGTGACCATAGTAACGAAAAGTGATTCTTTACCATCAATGGCTGTTTTAATAGCTGCCATATTTGGGCCACCACCGGTATAAGCACCAACAGACATACCGGCTACTTGCCATACGTCAGCGACTTGATCGTTAAAAATAACGGCACCTAAAGTACTCATTACGATCACTGATAATAACGCTAAGCCCATACCTTTTAAGGTATCGCCTGCCATACTGAATGCACTTTTTACATTAATTGAAAATAGCAAAAGAGGCAGGGCAATGGCGATGCTGATTTCAGAGACATCTTTTTGTACCGCGGTAATCGTTTCGGCTGCAAATAATAGGGTTAAGTCTAAGCCTGCAGCAATAGTAATGCCTAGACCAAAAGATAGAATCACGACCCCGGCTTTATCGAGTAATGAAAATTTTTGGCAAGCAATGACGATCAGTGCTGGAATTAATAGATAAGCGAGAACGAGTATCATGATACTTCCTGATAATTTTTATGCATATTATTGTTGTTATGACAATTTAAGGATACTTTTTCTGGATGAAAAATGGGCCACCAATCAATAATGATACCTTCTTCATATACGGCAATTTCACCAAATTGTAAAAATACCGCTTCACTCTGGCTTGGGCGAAAGAAAAGATAATCGTCCATTTTAATCTTGCTATCTGAAGTCAGCTCGTACATTTCTTGATTGCTAGAATGGCCTAAGAGATTCGAACGCTTGGTTTTTTCAGGGTAGCAAGGAGACGCTAACCAATTACCGCCATAGATAAAGCAGGCTGTTTTAGGCAATAAACCCACCCTGTGCAAAAGTTTAGAAAATCCCCTAAGCATCGGTATTTCCGGCTTGTAAACCAACTTTAAAACCGGAGCCGCAATAAATGTAGCGGGTAAATGGTGGTCTAAAGTATGGACATCAAAATCAGTGGGTTTGACTAAGGCCGAAGCGGTAGCAATTTCATTAATAAAATTCGATTGCGGATTTTGTTTGTCGTATAACGGATAAGTACTACTGCCACCGGCATTGAGTATCAGAGACTCGTGCACATCCTTACCCATAATATCGCTGACATGATTGATACAGGACTGGTACGCATTCATCGCCTGTTGAAAGGCCTTTTGACTGCCACCAATAATATTAGGGATTTTACTAACATGGGCTTCATAGCCCATCAGACCCGTTAGGGTTAAATGGTTATCGGCTAATAATAATTCTAATGCTTGTCGTAATTCTGTCGTGCCTTTCTTTGTATCAGCCGAGAAGCCACCACGGTGTAAACCCACATCAATTTCTAGATTGATGTTTAAATTGCAGTTTAACTCTTTCGCTAAAGCTTGATATTGCTGCAATCGCTCTAAACTATCGACCAACCAATGCAGCTGTTTTTCAGCCTTAAAGTTCTCGGCATTGCCATCTTGTTGCTGCAGCCAGTGGTAAAATTGGCGCGCGGCTGCGACGGTCATTGGCTTACCCAGCAATACATCAGCTCGGGGTAAGTTTTCAACAACGTGCATTAGAAACGGTAGATGAAAGCTCATCAGGCGATTACTGCCAGATTTTTGCATGATGTACTTTAGCAAAGGAATGGACGGTAATGATTTGGCCACAATACGATAATCAAAGCCCGTTTGAATAACTTTTAGTAATTCATCTAGGTTGTGATCCAGCCGTTGTTTATCGACCACGAGTGTTGGCCGGTGTGCTCCTGCCTGAACGAGAGCTCGGCTCATTTGTTGAAAATAATCGGCTGAAAGAGGGTTTTTGATGATCATTATTATTATATTATTTTTTTGGAGTTGTACGTTTGTACCATATTGTACAAGATTAAGCCAATTCTTTAGCAGGAGCTTCTATTTAACAAGAGCGACTAGTTAGAAAGAGCTTTTCCCACCTTAGACCCATTCTCTCTCTTTAATTGCTGGCTAATATCATGGCCTATTTCAATAATTTTAGCTAAATCAATTCCTGTCGCGATCCCCATGCCCTCTAGCATATAGAGCACATCTTCAGTAGCAACGTTACCAGAAGCGCCTTTGGCATATGGACAGCCACCCAAGCCCGCTATAGAGGCATCGATGGTTGAAATACCCTTTTGCAATGCGATTAAGATATTACTTAATGCTTGGCCATAGGTATCGTGAAAATGCACCGCAAGCTGATGGCTAGGAATGTCTTCAAGTAAGGTTCGTAATAGCTGCTCGGTAAACTTAGGGGTTCCTGTGCCAATCGTATCGCCAAGAGATATTTCATAGCAGCCCATCGCGAGTAACTTCTGGCAGACGCTTTTAACTTCAGCAAAATGAGCCTCTGCATTCTCTTCCGTTATCGGCCCTTCATAAGGACAGCCTAAGATACAAGAAACATAGCCCCTCACGGGAATCCCCTCTGTTTTGGCGGCAGCCATTATCTCTTCAAAGCGCTGTAAACTTTCTGCAATCGAGCAGTTAATGTTCTTTTGACTAAAGCTTTCAGAAGCCGCCGCGAAAATCGCCACCTCACTGGCTTTCGCATTAATGGCCTGATCGAATCCACGTTTATTGGGGGTGAGTGCCGCGTAGCGGACATTATCGTTACGCTCGATTCCTTGCATGACTTCTAGGGAGTCAGCCATTTGCGGCACCCACTTAGGGGAGACAAAGCTGCCCACTTCAATATGAGTTACCCCCGCTTGAACTAAGCGCTGAATCAGCTCGATTTTATCGGTGGTCGAAATGGGCTGCTTTTCATTTTGCAGGCCATCTCTTGGACCGACTTCAACGATGCGTACTGAATCTGGATATTTCATCTTCTTTTCCTTAATCATGCCTCAGTTTCATCGACGAAAGATAAAATTTCGCGACCTTCATCAATGAGATCCCCTTGATTAAAGAAAATTTCAGCAATGCTTCCATCATGGGGGGCTTTGATATTGTGTTCCATTTTCATTGCTTCCATGATGACGAGAATATCGCCAGTCTTAACCAGATCACCACTCTGTACACGCACTTCGGTCAAGCAACCATTCATTGGAGCGTGCAAGCCATGATCATTTTCTTCTTCGCTATCGTTTATCGTTAAGCGTGCAGGCTGAATAAATTCACTGTTGCCATAGTGGCTATGAACCTCAACTTTATCGCCACTTTTATCGCTACTTTGTAAAACTTGCGCCTTAATTGATTGGTCCAATATATTCGCTTGCACATCGCTGCCTTTGATCGTCAAGGTTAAAACTTGCTGATCGTTTCCATGATCCGATTTTGATATATCTGGAGCTTGTAGAATATAATTATGCTCAGCAAATAATACCGAATAGCTACCGGATGGAAGGGGGCGAATCTGTATGGTGACTTCTTCGGGAGTTAATAAAACAATGGGGTCACCATGGCCACTATTAAGACGCCAACCTGTTTTCATCCCCCAGGGGGAATGAACATCATTTGACTGAATTCTATCTTTTCCACTTATATTTTGGCCAGTCTGATCTTTTAAACGCTGTTGGTATAAATACCAAGCGGCAAAAATTTGATGCAAGCGCTGCTGATGTTCGGTCAAAATCCCCGATGCTTTTATGGCTTCAGCATTATCTTCAACAAAGTGCGTATCCAGCTGGGCTTGCTCGAATGATTCAAGGCTGACCAGCTTTTCTAAATAACGAACATTGCTGATTAAACCTGTGATATGAGTTTGATGCAGTGCATTTTTGAGTTTGCGTATGGCGATACTACGGTCTTCTCCCCATACGATGAGTTTTGCAATCATAGGGTCATAAAACGGAGAGACGTCATCCCCAGAGCTTACCCCAGTATCCATGCGAATGCCGGTTTCATAATCTAAAGAGAAGTGGCTAGCCGCTGGATAAATAAATTCGTCAATCTTTCCTGCGGTCGGCAAGAAGTTATTATTGGCATCTTCAGCGTATAAGCGGACTTCTATCGCATGGCCATGAATTTTTAGCTCATCTTGGCTAACGGGTAAAGGTTCACCTGCGGCGACATTGATCTGCCAAGCGACTAAATCTTGCCCGGTAATGTATTCAGAGATGGGATGCTCAACTTGTAGGCGAGTATTCATTTCCATGAAATAAAACTCATCATTTTCATATAGAAACTCTACGGTGCCAGCGCCGACATAACCAATTGCATGGGCCGCTTGTAGCGCGGCCTCCCCCATGGCCTTACGTATAGACTCTGGAAAATTTGGAGCAGGGGCTTCTTCAACAATTTTTTGATGACGACGTTGAATCGAACAATCACGTTCAAATAAATAAACGCCATTACCTTGTTGATCGCAGAATAATTGAATTTCAATATGGCGTGGTCGTGCCAGATATTTTTCCGCCAGCAGGTGACTATCACCAAAAGAATTTAACCCTTCGCGCTGAGCTCCAGTGATAGCATCTTCTATGCCTTCTAATGATTCAACAACCCGCATACCTTTACCACCACCACCAGCGGATGCTTTTAGCAGGACGGGAAAACCAATATCGACGCAGGCTTGTTTAAGCCTTTCGACAGATTGATCTTCGCCATGGTAACCCGGTACCAGAGGAACATTTGCCGCTTCCATACGAATTTTAGCTTCGGCTTTCAGCCCCATGGCCTTAATGGCCGATGCAGGAGGGCCGATAAAGATCAGCTGATTATCACTGCAGAGTTTCGAAAAGGCGGCATTTTCGGATAAAAACCCATAGCCAGGATGAATGGCTTGAGCCCCAGAATCTTTAGCGGCTTGAACAATTTTCTCGGCACGTAAATAACTATCTTTTGGTGCCGCCTCGCCAATCCAAATCGCTTCATCGGCGAGCTGAACGTGTTTCGCGTTATTATCCGCAGTCGAGTAAACAGCGACGGTTTTGATGCCCATTTTTTTTGCCGTATGAATAATACGGCAAGCAATTTCACCACGATTGGCAATTAAAATTTTTGTGATAGTCGTTTTATTGAGAGTTAATGATTTCATTTTGATACCGACTTTATCCAGTGAGCAGGGCGTTTTTCTAAAAAGGCGGTTAAACCTTCTTGGCCTTCTTCTGATACTCGCACTTGGGCAATAAGATCACGAGTAAAGTGATTAAGGTTGTCATCTAATTTTTCATTGGCGACTTTCTGTACCAGTGCTTTACTAATCCCCATCGCTATGGGGCCGTTGTTGAGCAGGGAAGAGATGATTTCATCAACCCGAGTCGTGAGCTTTTCTGCGGGTACGGTTTCGTGGATTAGATTGTGCTTTAGCGCTTGCTCTGAACTGATGACCTCAGCGCTAATAAAATAACGGCGGGCCTGACGCTCTCCCATGGCCTTTACCACATAAGGGCTGATAACTGCGGGGATTAATCCAATTTTAACTTCGCTTAAACAATAGCTACTTTTTTCGCTAGCGATGGCGATATCGCAACAAGCAATAAGCCCTACAGCACCGCCATAAGAAGCGCCGCTTATTTCAGCGACTGTTGGTTTGTTTAAATGATAAAGCGTACTCATCAAGCGCGCGAGCTGGCCAGCATCTTCACGGTTTTCACTGTAATCAAGGTCCGCCATGCGGCGCATCCAGTTTAGGTCTGCGCCGGCCGAGAAATGTTTACCTGCCCCGGTTAATTTCACCACCTTCACATCATCATTCAAGCGACAATCATCTAACGCCATAATTAATAGACTGATGATTTCATCATCGAAAGCGTTATTAATTGCAGGCTTATTTAACGTTAGCGTCGTGACCCCATTATCATGATCGACTAATAAAGGAGATTCTTGTAAAGGAGAGCCTTGGTTTTTATCGTGCATATCATTCAACTCCTTTTTAATTACATTCTAAAGACGCCAAACTGCGTCTCTTCGATGGGGGCATTTAAACAAGCGGATAACGCTAGGCCTAAAACTTCACGGCTTTGCGCCGGATCAATAATGCCATCGTCCCATAAACGGGCACTGGCATAATAAGGATGGCCTTCGATTTCATATTTTTCTAATAACGGTTTTTTAAATGCTTGCTCAGCATCTTCCGACCAGCTCTCGCCGCGTTTTTCTTTGGCATCGCGAGTCACTTGCGCCATAACACTGGCGGCTTGTTCCCCCCCCATTACCGAGATCCGTGCGTTAGGCCACATGAACATAAAATTCGGATCGTAAGCTCGACCACACATTCCGTAGTTACCGGCACCAAAGCTGCCACCAAAAACTAATGTGAGTTTTGGCACCTTGGCACAGGCTACCGCGTTCACCATTTTGGCCCCGTGCTTAGCAATGCCTTCAGCTTCGTATTTTTGCCCCACCATGAAGCCTGTGATGTTTTGCAAAAATAATAATGGAATTTTTCGTTGGCAGCATAACTCAATAAAGTTTGCGCCTTTTTGCGC
>Ga0209395_1004564_pt1 | contig 16158 bp, 13 predicted proteins | sample GOMGulsemesocosm_3_FD_184635 | JGI IMG/M metagenome (GOLD analysis project Ga0209395, IMG submission 184635) | Methane-oxidizing microbial communities from mesocosms in the Gulf of Mexico - GOM9D Gulf of Mexico (SPAdes) (version 2) | ecosystem: Environmental > Aquatic > Marine > Cold seeps... | reverse complement strand
AACACCTTTAAAACCAGCCCGAACTACCGCTTTGAATATCTTTAAGCGTGTTACATGACCTAACTCTTTTAATGCTTTGGCAACGATTTCAATTTCCATAAATCACTCTTTGTTAAATTTATATTTCGACAATAGCAGAAATAACTTGCCAATAGCAACTGTGTTGATATATATTTCGACTATTCCAGAAATATAGTTTTATATAAGAGGACTTAATTATGTTTACAATAAATACACAAATGTTAACAAACACAGTGAATATGTTTGCTTTTTTAGCGGTAGAATTAACACTGCTATTTTTGCTGATCAGTTATGCGGTGGGTGTTTTACAGTTATATATTCCGCCACAAAAAATACAGAGCATATTAGGGGCTAAAAAAGGCAAAGGTTACCTGATAGCGGCACTGCTTGGCGCAATCACTCCCTTTTGCTCCTGCTCAACCATCCCTTTTTTAAAAGGTTTATTACGTGCTAAAGCTGGCTTTGGCACTATGATGGTATTCCTATTTGCGAGTCCACTGTTAAACCCAATTATTATCGGCCTATTTTTTGTGACCTTTGGGATGAAAGTAACCGCCTTTTATTTCACTATCGCGATGGGCGTGTCGGTCATTGCAGGTTACTTATTAGAGAAGTTGGGTTTTGAAAAATATATTAGAGAAGAGGCTTATCTTGAACCTCAAAGCAAAGGTTGTTCATCGAGCTGCTCTGCTAAATCAAAACCTGTGAGTAAATGGTTTAAAGTATGGCAAACCACGTGGAGCGACTTTAAAAAGGTATTACCTTACTTGATTGGTGGTATCGCGCTAGGCTCGCTTATCTACGGGTTTATGCCTACCGAATTTGTTGCTCGCGTGGCCAATGATAATAACCCTTTTGCAGTGCCAATTGCGGCTGTGATTGGTATTCCACTGTATATCCGCGCTGAAGCCGTGATCCCATTAAGCGCAGCTCTGGCAGCAAAAGGCATGGGACTAGGCGCAGTGATGGCATTGATTATTGGCAGTGCAGGTGCAAGTTTAACCGAAGTGATTTTATTAAAATCTATCTTTAAGAATCAGATGATAATTACTTTCTTAGTGGTGATCCTATCGATGGCGATGTTAGCGGGATACTTGTATAGCTACCTATTTTAATCAATAACAGGTTTGTTATCAAAGCATCTGCAATTGATGCTTTGATAGCTTTTACAATGATTAGCTTAACTTACTCATCAGTTTTGTCTTTTGTTACCTTAAGAGAACTTTGCTTGTTTTTATTCACTTCTAATGTAAATACATCGGGTCGAGAGTAATGGCCTGCAACATCTAATGAACGTCTGCCGTCCACGACTTTGCTAAGGTCGATATCGGCATACAAAATAGTTTGCTGTTGATGCAACGGCCCTGCCACTATTTTCCCACCGGGTGCAATCACCACCGAATCCCCTTTATTGATCCATTCATCAGGGTCACTATAGATATTTTCTTTGTCCGGAAAATCATCGGGAATATCTGCCGCTGTTAATACCACACCACTGCTAATCACCCAACATCTGCCCTCTCGCGCAATATGCTGCATAGTACCAATCCAAGCTTCACCACTGTCATAGGTGGGTGCGATATACACTTCTACCCCCTGTGCAAACAAACTATAACGCGTGAGAGGCATATAATTTTCCCAGCAAATCAGCGTACCAATTCGCCCAACCGGTGTTTGTACAACATTTAAACCAGAGCCATCTCCAAATCCCCACACCATACGCTCTGGGTTGGTTGGCATCAGTTTACGATGGTGATTTAAGATCTCTCCATCTTGCCCAATAGTGACCACTGAATTATAAACCGTACATTGGCTCAGTTGGTTATCTCGCTCATTGAAACCACATACCAAAGTAATGGCATGTTTTTTAGCGGCTTGTTGTAATTTATGAAGATGGTTCTCCCCAAGATCCACGGCTGAATTAACCAGTTTTTGATGTAAGGCTTCGCTTGTCCCCCAATCATTACCAGGGCGAAGACGCCATACCCAAGCAGGGTAACCAGATATAAAAGCCTCGGGAAAAACAACTAATTGCGCACCATTATCAGCAGCTTCTTTGACGAACTTAATGGCTTTTTCAATGGTTTTTTCCCTGTCAAAAACCACGGGGGCATATTGCACTACCGCAACCTTACTCATAATAAACTCCTCAATTAACACCCATTTTTGCGCAAAAACTTACAAAATAGTTACTTAAAACCCTCTGCAGTAACGGGGTCAATGACACGTTTAATCAAGGTCACTTTGGTGGCAGGGAAACCACTGCGCTCAGCATGCTCATTAACCAGTGCTTCACTGTCCGCTAAATAAATACAAAAGGTGCTATTAGCAGTGACATAGGAATGTTCCCACTGCACATTTTTTCGCTCCGCTTTCATATCATTTAAAACAGCGTTTGATTTACCAGCCGCTTCCGTTAATGCGTCGTGGTCAGCACTACCGATATCAGGGATCTCTCTTTCAATCATAAATCGAGGCATCATCATCTCCTTATATTGAACAACTTGAAAAGTTGCTTACTTCATTGATAGTAGTTTTTTAAGAAAATCATGCTAACCATAAAAGGTCAAAATTTAGACAATAAATTTCAGGTAAATAGAGTGGATTGATAAATAAAGAAAAACTGGCAGTATTTTGAATAGAGTTAATAAATCCTCTGTTAAATTCACAAAAAAGGAGGCCTAAAGGCCCCCTATTTATAATGGTTATTTAGCATAATAAATTAAAACGCTATGCTAACACCCACGCGGTAACGCCACTCGGTTGAGCCTGCATCATCCCCAGGAATATAAAGGCAAGCGTTTGCGGGGTCACCCATTAGTGTTTTTGACCCCGTTAGTGTTTTTTTAGCGGGATACTTGTATAGCGACCTGTTTTAAACAAGTACACACTGTACAGAAAAAACAGTTTCGCTTAGTGAGCATGCGCAGTTAATGCGCATGCAAATACCCCATCATTTATTCAATTACTTTAACGTAACGGATGTTGCCAACGCTGGTAAGTCAACATTCGCCACCCCCACTCTACCGGTCCCTGTTTAAAGTACTTTAACCACCAAGTAGACAGTATGAGTTGAACAATCCACAGTACGAATATAATAGGTAATAATTGTAAGCGAGAGAGTTCACCATACCAACCTAGCCCATAACCATAAAACACTAAGGCACAAATCAATGATTGCATAAGGTAATTGGTGAGCGCCATTTTACCAACCTGCTGCACAGAAAACTTGAGTAATTTCGCTTTGTCAGACATAAGAAATAAGTTCAACAAAGCGATATAAGCGACCACCATCGGCACGCTCCCCAACACATTAGCCATACTTCCATATCGCGCAAAAGAAGCCAATGACCATTGCTGTGAGTAATTATAAAACAAGCCGAAACCAATGACAGGCATAGCGATGATAAATAGCGTCACACATAAACGAAGATAAAAGTCACGACTATAGGCGCCTTGCAACAGTCTCAATTTAAATAACGCCATGCCTAAACACATCATTGAAAAGGCACGTAGCAATCCAACAAGCACATAACTATCTATTAAGCGATTGGGCTGATGCTCCCCAATAACATGATTAAGGAGCATGCGTTGGATTTGCTGGTAATCCCCCTGGTATAACCCAATAGCCTGTTGTATATCTATTGTTGAAGGTTGATACGCCACATTAATAGCGAGTATTTCATTTTCTCCCATTAAGGGGGTTGATACATCAACGATGCTGCTCAAGACAGCTCCCCCCATGGCAATGCTCGCCATAAAAAATAACCATTTAATACTGAGATCTTTTAACGGATAGATCAAACAACCTAACAGAGCATATAGCGCTAAAATATCACCTTCCCATAAATACACACTGTGTAGTAGCCCAATTACAAATAACCAAAACATTCGAGAATAATGGATAAACAGAGGGCTTTTACTGTCCGTTGAGGTTTTAGTCGCTAACAGCAACGTGCTGGCCCCGAACAGTAAAGAGAATAAACCCATGAATTTTTGATCAGAAAAAAGATGGAAAAAGGAGAATAAGAAATGATTTAGATAATCATCCTGACCAAAAGAGGTCGGGTTCATGTAAGCACTCATCGGCATTGAGAATGCGATCATATTCATGGTTGGCAAACCTAATATTGCAAACCCTCTTAATAAATCAATCGCCTCAATGCGCATGTTACATCCTTGAAATTTGAAACAAAATGAACACTTTACATCAAATTATCAAAAACTAAAGGTACTAAAAAAACCCAAGTAATATTATTACTTGGGTTTTATAGGAGCTATTCAGGTTTTCACAGTTAAGGAGAATGCAAAACGAAGAGCCTAGCTTATTTCCATTTTTTGGGGCCTAGTTCGAACAATGCCCCTACCCCGTCCGGTTAGAAAGAGAAACTTAAACCAACACGGTAACGCCACTCGGTTTTGCCTGCATCATCCCCAGGAATGTAGATATTTTTATCGGTATCAACAACTTCGAAATATGGGCGTAAATTAGGCTTCCATTTATACATCACTTTTACTGTGTGCTCTCGTGCTGATAACTCACCGTTAGCTAACTCACCACTGTGCTCGGTGATCTGGTCAAAATAGGTGTATGCATAAGAGAGCATAAAGTCATCTGAGTTATAACCTGTCCACACATCGTAACGATTCCGCTGCATCGTCTCATCAACACCGTCATCATTAGTCATCTTGGCATTTGAAAAGTCATAACGGTAACGGGCATGTACAAACAAACCATTATCAAAGTTATAGTTCATTTTTAAATACGGCATCATGATGGTATTACCACTCATGAAATTCATCGTAAAACCGGGGTTTAGCGTGAAGTTTTTATTAACTGCATAGGTGTAATAGTTAGTGATTTCGGTATTTGATACCGCTAAGTTTTCACCAAATGAATCGCCATAAGTACCGTGGTTAATGTTAGTTAACATCTCAATACCGTAACCATTATCAAAGTGGTTACCAATGATTAAACGAGTACGGTGGCGATCTGATGGGTCACGGTATTCGTGGCGTAAATCAATATAACCAGCTTGTACCGTTGATGCCATTGTTAAGCCACATAAACCTGCGATGATTAGTTTCTTGTTCATAGTTTGTCCTTTGACCAATTAGGGTAAATAGCTGATCAATTTTTGCTTGTTAAAATGACTGTTCTCGGCGTTAAAAGCTTTGCAAAGGCATCACCATTCACATCAACTTTTGCCTGATAAAAGCCATTTTTACTACGCAAAATTTTGATCACATACCTAACCTAATCGGTATTATTTTAGTTTTTAGACACACTTTACCCTGAGCGCTATTTTGCGCTCATAGGAATTCCCTATGTAAGAATTGGTGCATAACATCCCGTTATTCACCTATTAATAACAATGAAATTAAAAAACAGATCTTTCTTGCCTAAATTCCATTGCTATAAAAAAGGCCAGTTAAACTGGCCTTTTTGGGTTAGTAAGCTACGTTTAGCAACTGACCAATTGGGTAAGCAGCACGGACCACAACTTCATCTTGGAATTGCTGTGCTGTATGTAGGATTTGTTTGGCTTGTTTCACTTTACTGGTTGGCAGTTTTTTACCTGCTTCGATGTAAGCAATTAGTTCTAAACCTAACTCGGCTACCTGTTTTGTAGATTCAACAACAGGTTTGATCTCCGTTAGTAGGTAGTTAGCTTCAACTAGCTCCAAAGCCGCAGGTGTATTATCTACCCACAGTTGCAACATAGTTTTCATTTCAGCTTTAGCCGCTTCGTTAGACTTGTCGGCAGTCCAGGTTGCTACCAGTGTTTTTAATCGACGTGCTTCATTACTTTCTACTGGTAATGCATCGGCAAAACGGTTTAGTGGTTCAAATTTATGGTAGTTACCTGCCGCTGATTTTTCATGGTGACGGTGGTAGTACTGCGCTTGCTCAACAGCTTGTGCTAATACTTGCAGTGGACGCACATCTTGGCCATTAGTTAAACGTAAGTAGCTCTTATGCTCTTGCCATTGGTGTTGCAGCCCAACAGATACCGTTGACCAGCTATCCATTGCATCTAAACGTTTGTACATGCTTGGTTCGTCAGTTAAATCCACATCAGACCATAGACGTTCTGCAATGGCGTATGAACGAGGCCATAGGCGTAAGTCCACTAAATCATCTTTCAGGTTTTCAGCCCAAAGTGTGATTTCCCCCCCTAGGATACGATCAGCTTGCTCTTGACCAACACCGTTTGGTTTACGGTTATCAGGAATGCTCGTGCCCTTTTGCTCAGATGAAGCAATCTTTTCACCTGTCATTGGGTACTGGCCATTACCGGTACGTGTATAACCCGTTAATTTATCGTCTTTCATTTCAAAACGAGGGCTGGTATGACCCATCCAAGTATCTAACCAGAAACTGGTTACACCTTTATCTAGGCTAATATCTTGCACACCACGACGTGCTTTACCTTTAAAGTCGATAAAGCCACGCAAATCACCTTTAACATCGGTGATCAGCGTGAAGCTGCCTTGTACATTACTACCACGCTTTCTTGGCATATCAAATGACCACGTTTCAAAGGTATCACCTTTATGTAACTGATCATCAACGGTTAATGGTTGTGGCAGAATTTCATTACGGTAATGGAAGCTAGTATCCATTGGTTGGTCAACATAGAAGCCCGTTGATAAAATACCTTGGAAACCATCTTTTACAGCATCACCGAGTGCGTCTTGACCCTGCCATGACTGGATCACAATGCTCTTTGGTAGATCTGGGTGGTAAACTTCATCCCAACCAATCATTTTACGATCGTATTTCGCTAGAATTGTTTCTACTTTCTGGTTAAAGAAAGCGTGTAACTCTTTATCGTCAGCTAAACCATTGGCTTTCATGTACTTCTGAACTTGTTTGCTTTCATTCCACTGTGTTGGGTCAACTTCATCACCACCAATGTGTAAATACTCATCTGGGAACAATGCCACCATTTCAGCAACCACTTTATCTACAAAGGTATAAACATCTTTGTTACTTGGATCGAGTAGTGGTTTATGTACGCCCCAATGAATCTCTTCTTGATAAGGACCCGGTGCAGACATTAGTGCTGGGTAGGCAACGGCAATGGCAGAAGCATGACCCGGTACATCGATTTCTGGAATAACACGAATACCTAAGTTTGTTGCATAGGCAACAACATCTTTGATTTCTTCTTGTGTGTAGAATTTACCATCGCTAGCTACATCGGTTAATTTCGGATAGCTTTTAACTTCAACACGCCATGCTTGATCATCGGTCAGATGCCAATGGAAAATATTTAATTTAGCTGAAGCAATACCGTCTAATTGACGTTTAATGGTATCAATTTCTACCCAATGACGTGACGTATCTAATAAAACACCACGCCATTTAAAACGTGGCTCATCTTTAATGATCACTGCAGGAATGGTTGCGCCCGTTTTGCCGTTTTCCACTAATTGCAACAGGGTTTCAATAGCGTGCATTGCACCATAAGGAGAGTTCGCAGTGATAACCGCTTGCTTGTCTTTCACTGTTAACGAGTAAGACTCATCTTCTTTCACCTGTGGGTAAGCCGTTGCAGGCCCCTCTTTTACATTTATGATCACTGAAGCCGTTTTGCTATTTTTACTGATTGGTTGTTTTAAAAATAGGCCCGTTTGTAATTCAATACGCTCAGCTAATCGTTGCGCGGTATCTTGTAAACGTTCTGATTGGAATCCTGTTAATGCGATGGAAAAGTTTGCATCAACCTTTAGCGCTCCTTGCTTTAAATTCACTTCCTGTGGATATGGCATTAAATTTAAGTCGGTGTTTGGTGCTAGCGCAATAGCTGATAGCGAAGCAAAACCCGACAGGCTAAGAGTAAGTAGAGCTAAAGGTTTGATTTTCATTGTTATACCTTAAAAGTTTAAAGAAATAAGAAAAAAGCCCTCCTTGGCAAGCCTTACAAAGTAAGGCCATCGCGCTGCTTGTAGGTGCTACAAGCGGTTAGAAAAATGTTTCAAGCACATCAACCACTTGATAATTATCATCAAGCACAGTGATGTTTTTCCATTTGTCGAAAGTTAAACAGGGGTGAGAAGTAGAAAAAGCGAGCATATCCCCCACTTTGATATCAGCATCAACAGGACAAGAAAGATAAGCGTGCTGATCCATGATGTCAGTCACTATCCAGCTTTTATCCGCCACACTAGGTCTCTCTTGCCCAGGCCGATAAAATAACGTTGATAAAGGCAGGCCAGCATCAAAGGCAACATCACGTTTACCCATGCCAATAATGGCTTTACCCGGCTCAGGAATAGATTGTACATAGGCCCACACTTCCAGTGCCGATTGCAAATCTCCCGCTAAATCACAGGCAACTTGGTTACGTCCCATGACTGCATTTTGTGTTGCTAAATAGATACCCGTATCGTGGATCAGGTAACAGCCAGGACGAATGATACAAAGTACGTTAGCTGGTAAGGTTGCTTGACTAAACGTTTCTGCGACCACGTCATACCAAGCACTACCTGCGCCGGTTAAGATAACCTGCTGTGTATCAAAACGGCTGTTGACTAACAGATCCTGTGTGGTTGCAATCACCCCAGAAAGAAAATCACGAATTAACTGCTCTTCATTATCTCCATGAATAACGCCTTCATAGACCTCAATACCAGCGAGCTTAATACATTCATGACGATTGATTTCACTGATAACAGCGTTGATTTGCTGTTGATCGCGACACCCACAACGTCCACCCGGCACGCCTATTTCAAGCAGTACATTTAAATTCAGGCCCGTTGATTCAAAAAACTGAGCAAGTTGTTTTACATTTTCAACACTGTCTACTAAACAATAGAACTCAAAATCGCCTTTTAATAACAACCCGCAGATCAAGCGCATGTTTTGCTTACCCACCAATTGATTAGCCATCATGATACGTTTTGAACCATGATCATAAGCAGCAACCACTTGAGGCGCAGTCGCTAGTGTAATAGCCCACGCCCCAGCCTGCAGTTGTAATTTAAATAACGCAGGGGTCATGGTGGTTTTACCATGTGGCGCTAATTTAACTTGATAATGGTTTGCAAATTGTTGCATCCATTTTAAGTTGTTATTAATGCGTGACTGATAAAGTGTTGCTACAGGTAAACTTACCTCTTCTTTGAGTAAGTCCCACTCTCTGAGTTGCAGATCACCAAGCCCCTTTGTAATTTTGTTTTTATGATAGTTAGTAACAGACATCTTGCTCACCGTGTAAAGTTATATATTGCTTGAGACATATTCTGCCTAAGCCACAGAGCAAGTTCTAGTAGTAAACATTGAAATGTTGCTTTCAATCACAAAACAATGCGCGAGAGTGATACTTTCAAACATACAGTGTAAAAACGAGCCTAACATCACAGAAATTTTGTTATGGTTACTTTAAATTAGCGACATGAAATTTAGGGGAACAACATGCAAAACGAATCAGATATCGTTTCGATTATTACGGAAAGTTTTGGTCAACTAAGAGACGCAGAAAAAAAAGTGGCACAGCTTATTCTGGCAGATCTGGATTTTGCAGCGAATGCGAGCATCAGTGAATTATCTGCAGCGGCAGAGGTAAGTGAAGCTAGCATCACTCGATTTGCAAAAGCAATACATTGTAAAAATGTGCGTGACCTGAAAATTCGCTTGGCACAATCTTTAGCGGTCGGGCAACGTTTTGTAAGTGATGTGAATGTTGAACCTACTGGTATATCAGGCATTTATGAAACCATTACTTCAGCGTTAAACCATAACAGCCAGCTAATTACCCAGAAACTGGTTGATCAAGCCATAGAGAAACTCAGTGGCGCACGCCAGATATTGATATTTGGCGTCGGTGGTGGTTCAACTATGCTCGCACAAGAGATGCAGTACCGCCTGTTCCGTTTAGGTTTTGCTGCAACCGCTTACAGCGATCCAATGTTAATGCGCATGGCGGCTGCCACGATGGACAGCAACGATGCACTTATTTGCCTATCAATGGGTGGCTTTTCGCCAGATGTATTAGCCGCTGCCGAAATAGCTGCACAATCACAAACTAATACTGTAGTGATTAGTAAAGCAGGCACACCACTGGCAAAAATCGCCGATGTGTTATTACCCATTGAATCTAAAGAAACAGATTACATCTTCAAACCAACCGCATCCCGTTACGTGATGATGGCGGCCATTGATGTATTAGCGACTGAGCTGGCTATCAAACACAAGCGTAAGTCTCGTGAAAAATTAAGAAAACTAAAAGTGAGCCTAGATAAACACCGTGGTGGCGCCGACCGACAAGCACTCGGTGATTAAGTATTAAAAATTGCTTACAGTAGAGAGAAGTTGATGAGTCACATAAATTACGATCTAATTATAAAAAATGCACTGCTAATTGATGGTACAGGCAAACCTGCTTATCAGGCAGATGTTGCGGTTAACAATGACAAAATTGTTGCGATTAATAACCTAAAAGCAGAACAAGCAAAAGAAGTCATTGATGCAACGGGATTGGTATTGGCACCGGGTTTTATTGATGTACATACTCATGATGATACTAATGTCATTCGCACACCTGATATGTTGTGCAAAATTAGCCAAGGTGTCACCAGCGTGATTGTTGGTAACTGTGGTATCAGTGCAAGTCCGGTGACATTAACCACCGCACCACCTGATCCAATGAATTTATTAGGGGCACAACAAGATTTTATCTACCCTACTTTTAAAAGCTATATTGAAGCCGTTGAGCAAGTACAACCGCGCCTTAATGTCGCGGCATTAGTTGGTCACACAGCACTGCGTAACAACCATATGTCCGATCTGCAGCGCAGTGCAACAGTCTCTGAAATAGACAGCATGGCAAAGCAATTACAACAAGCGATGGCCGACGGTGCACTTGGATTAAGTTCAGGTCTCGCTTATGCCAGCGCAAAACAAGCAAACATAAATGAAGTAAAAGCATTAGTGAAACAGCTAGCGGCTTATCAAGGTATCTATACCACCCATATGCGCACCGAGTTTGATGAGATCATTGAAGCGATGCACGAAGCTTTTGAAACCGCAGAGCACGGCAAAGTACCATTAATTATTTCGCATTTAAAATGTGCGGGCGCAGGTAACTGGGGCCGGACAACAGAAACATTAGCGTTATTGGAAAAAAAAGCACAAACACAAAAGGTAGCCTGTGATTGTTACCCTTATAGTGCCAGCTCTTCAACACTGGACCTGAAACAGGTAACCAGTGACTTTGATATATTCATTACCTGGTCAGAATCAGCGCCCGAGCAAGCGGGTAAATTACTCGCTGAAATTGCTAAAGAATGGGATCTGTCATTGATTGATGCAGCTAAACGATTACAACCTGCAGGTGCGGTTTATCATGGCTTACACCCTGAAGATGTAAAACGCGTTTTAAAATACAAACGCACTATGGTGGGGTCAGATGGCTTACCGAATGATCCACATCCACACCCAAGACTATGGGGCACCTTCCCTCGCGTTTTAGGTTTTTATAGCCGCGAACAAAACTTATTCGAATTGCCTGAGGCGGTTTACAAAATGACCGGATTATCAGCGAAAGAATATTGCCTTGAAGGCCGTGGTGAAATCCAAATAGGCAACTTTGCTGACTTAGTGCTTTTTGATGCCAACACCATTCGTGATAAAGCCACCTTTGAAAATCCAATTCAAAAATCCCAGGGTATTGAAATGGTGTGGGTAAATGGCCAACTGAGTTATCAACACGGCAACATAATAGGCCAACGTCATGGCCAATTTATGCGCCGAGCAGAAAAACAACAACATAAACTGACGGCTTAAGGGCTAGCAGTTAATCATTAAATAACTATTTCTATAACAACAATAAAGTGGAGAACAACAATGAGCATTAAACGTTTTGGCGCAGAAGGCGGTACGGGTACTGGCGGTCAACATTTACCTTTTTCAAGCGCAGTAGAAGCCGGTGGTTTCTTATACGTTTCAGGGCAAACACCAATGACAGATGGTGAAGTCGTTGAAGGTGGCATTATTGACCAGTCGCGTTTAGCGATTCAAAACTGTATCGACATTATGACTAATGCCGGTTACGAGACAAAAGATGTAATACACGTAAAAGTGGTATTAACGGACTCACGTTACTTCCAATCTTTTAACAAAGTATTTAAAGAAGTCTTTGGCGAACATCCACCAGCACGTATCTGTATGGTCTGTGACTTGGTGGTTGACGTGAAAGTAGAAGTGGATGTTACTTGCTACAAAGCACCATAGATAAATAAGCAAAACTGGGTAATAGACTGATCACCTATTGCCTTAAAACAAGTTAAAGAAACATAAAGCTGGCTCCATCAGCTAAACCACTAACCACGAATTAAAAAGTCCAAAGAGACTTAAAACCATTCGTAACTTGCTGGTTAAAAATGGACACAGGATACGCAAAGTAGGACGGGTAACTAACAGTGCAGAAAACCGTTAGTTTTATAGCAAAACAATCGCTATAGCACCTTGCGCAACGGAACTCGCGCAAACATTGTTATTAAAATAACCAAAGCAATAACAACTTATACTTTACGAGAATGGGATCTACCATGAATAGCACACTCTTTTTAAGCGCCTTTGTAATATATGTCACCTTCCTAATTTGGTTAGGTTGGAAAGTTTCACGAAACCAAAAAAGTGGTGAAGACTTCCTACTCGGTGGTCGTGGATTACCCCTATTTTTAACACTCGGTACCACCGTTGCCACAATGGTTGGTACAGGCTCCTCAATGGGCGCAGTTGGTTTTGGTTACGCAAACGGTTGGGCTGGCGCGTTATACGGTATTGGGGGCGCGATTGGTATTCTTTTAACCGCATGGTGGTTTGCACCGGTGCGTAAATTACGTTTTATGACCATGAGTGAAGAGCTCGCTTATTACGTTGGCGCAAATCGTTACGTTAAAAATTTAGTCGGTGTATTAATTTTTGTGGCAAGTATTGGTTGGTTAGGTGCACATATTCTTGGTGGTGGTATGTACCTCGCTTGGATTGCAGATATTGACCAAAGCACAGCTAAAATAGTTATTTCACTTGCCTTTGCAATTTATGTGGTTGTTGGTGGTTACACTGCCGTTGTTTGGACCGATACGATTCAAGCAATTATCTTATTCTTTGGTTTCATCTTAATGGCTTACTTAGCGGTTGATCAAGTGGGTGGTTTCGCAGCGCTTTCAGATGCGGTTGAAGCGAGTGACGGTGGTTTTTTAGGCGTGAATCACTTAGGTGTTATTCCTGCTATTTCATTAGCAACCGTAGTAGGCGTTGGTGTATTGGCAACCCCTTCTTTCCGTCAACGTATTTACTCAGGTAAAGATGTTAGCACAGTACGTAAATCCTTTGTTTTATCGGGTGGTTTGTATCTGTTCTTCTCATTTATCCCAGCAATTATTGGTATGGCTGCATTTGCGTTAAACCCGGATTTAGCCAATCAAAACTTTGCGTTCCCATACTTAGCAATATCGGTATTACCAGCGGCGTTTGGTATGATTATTTTAATCGCAGGTTTATCAGCAACCATGTCAAGCGCAAGCTCAGATGCGATTGCCGGTGTGACTATCTTATTACGTGATGTTTACATTATGGTCATGGGCACAGTACCGCCAAAAGACCAAATGATTAACTACTCTCGTGCAGCATTAGTGGTGGTTATCGCACTTGCCTTACTCTTTGCTTTAACATCAAATGATGTGATTAGTTACATCACTAAAATGATCAGCACCGTGATGTCAGGTATGTTTGTATGTGGTTTCTTAGGTCGCTTCTGGGCACGTTATAACTGGCAAGGCGCGATTGCAACATTAGTGGGCGCATCGGCTGCATCATTCTCATTAATGTTTAATGACAGCTGGATGACGTATTGGGGTAACCCAGTATTACCTTCTGTTGGAACCGCATTTGCTGCAGGTATCTTGGTGAGTTTATTAACACCTAGAAACGCAGTGAGCCATGAAGAAGCGCTAATGTTATTAGATGAAGAGCGTTCGATGATGGAAGGTGGTGATAACTCACAGCCAGAGGCTAAAGGCCAAGAGCAGTTAGCACGCGAAAGTTAAATCAAACAAGACACTAAGTCGGTAACAACCTACCGACTTAGTTTTACTTATAGAGAGAACAACATGAAAATTGCCTTTTTTGGTGAGTGCATGATTGAACTGAGTGGCGCCCCACTACAACGTGTTTTTGGGGGAGATACACTCAATAGCGCGTTGTATTTAGCAAGACTCAGTCAACACAATGATTTAAATGTCTGTTTTGCCACTGCGATGGGCAGTGACAAGTTAAGCCAGCAGATAATAACAAAATGGCAAGATGAGCAGATAGATACCTCGTTAGTTAGCCAATTCGATGATAAACAGCCTGGTTTATACCTAGTTGAAACCGATGCAACGGGTGAACGTTCATTTTTATACTGGCGCAGTGATAGCGCGGTAAAACAGTATTTTTCACGTGGACTCAGTCCACTGCAACAGCAATTAGCTGAGCTTGATTATATTTACCTGAGTGGCGTGAGTTTAGCGATTCTAACTGAGCAAGACAGACAAACACTCTTAGCGTTATTAAAACAATTTAAACAGCAAGGTGGTCAGGTTATTTTTGATAATAACTTCCGTGCTCAGCTTTGGGATAAACAGCAAGCTAAGGTATGTTACTTACAAGTGTTAGCCTTAACCGACATCGCGTTATTAACCGAAGATGATGAAACAATCGTTTTTGACGATAAAAGTTATGAAGATATTTTAACCCGTTGTGATTTAGCAGGGGTTAATGAAGTGGTCATTAAACGTGGTTTATTACCCTGTATCGTGCAAACAAAAGAAACACAGATTCAAGTGGCTGCCACCAAAGTAGACAATGTCGTTGATACTTGTGCTGCAGGAGACAGTTTTGCAGCCGGTTACTTAAGTAAACGCTTATTTGGTGCGACAACAGAGCAATCAGCAATCGCAGGCCATCAATTAGCCAGTACCGTTATTCAATATCCTGGGGCGATAATCGCACCAGAAAATATGCCTATTTAATATAAAAACAGTAAGGAACAACCATGTCTTCACTTATTCAACAACTATCTGACATTAAAATTATTCCAGTGATTCAAATCGATGATGCAAATCTTGCCGTACCATTGGCAAAAGCATTGTTTGAAAATGGTCTGCCAGCTGCCGAAGTCACCTTTCGTACACCTGCCGCAGCAGAATCAATTAGACGTATTAAAGACGCCTGCCCTGATATGTTATTAGGCGCGGGTACGATTTTAAACGCGGGCCAAGTGGATGCCGCTTTTGATGCGGGTGCCAGCTTTATGGTCTCGCCGGGTTTAAACCCCAATACAGTTAAATACTGCCAAGATAAAGGCATCGCAATTGTGCCTGGTATTAATAACCCCAGCCAAGTGGAGTTAGGTTTAGAGTTAGGGTTAGACTTTTTAAAATTCTTCCCGGCTGAAGCATCGGGTGGTATTGCCATGCTTAAATCACTGCTTGCCCCTTATGTGGATTTGAAACTCATGCCAACCGGTGGTATCAATGCCAACAATGCATTGGATTACTTGAGTTTAGATCGCGTGATCTGTTGCGGTGGTACTTGGATGGTGGCACCTAAACTCATCAACGGCCAAAATTGGAATGAGATAGGTTTATTAACACGTCAAGCAGCACAGTTAGTTAAGTAAGCCTTCTAACAAAATGAAAGAGGATCACAATCCTCAAAACTAACAGCTCATGCTGATTCATTAAAAGTAAAACTGTAGTTTGACAATCTCAAAGGCAAAACTACAGTTTCACTTCTGTGAAAGTGAAACCTAAACGACCTTACCTTCTAATCTACTTTTGTGATTCATTTTCCTCAATGAAAATAACAGGGGGAGCAACTAGAATAACGTTTTCCAAATGAGTATATGCTTCTGAACTTAGCGTGGGGACTTTCATACTCCAGGGCTCTGGAACTTCATTAGCTATTTTTTCAGGGACAGCATTTGCGACCACAACTTCACTAACCTTTACTGCAGGCTGTGACTTCGGTGTTACGACTTCATTAGCTATTTTTTCAGGGACAGCATTTGCGACCACAACTTCACTAACCTTCACTGCAGGCTGTGACTTCGGTGCTACGACTTCATTAGCTATTTTTTC
>Ga0209395_1004563_pt1 | contig 16159 bp, 12 predicted proteins | sample GOMGulsemesocosm_3_FD_184635 | JGI IMG/M metagenome (GOLD analysis project Ga0209395, IMG submission 184635) | Methane-oxidizing microbial communities from mesocosms in the Gulf of Mexico - GOM9D Gulf of Mexico (SPAdes) (version 2) | ecosystem: Environmental > Aquatic > Marine > Cold seeps... | reverse complement strand
GGGCACCTCAAAAGGCGGCGTAGCAGGCGCCAGTAATGCGGCAGGATTTTTAGCGCGTTTTGTTCCCAATGATGGGCAAGGCTGGTTGCATTTTGATCTAGCCGCTTGTTTTCAAAATAGTGGTACTTCAAAGTGGTCTGCAGGCGCTACTGGTTTAGGCATTGAAACGATTGCTGCTGTATTACTCAATGAGTAATACAGGCAAGTTATAAAGAACTTAAATTTGGTCACCTTACTAATACATTGTGCAATTGTAAGGTGACTATGTTTTACAGCGTAAATCGACCAATCAGATCTTTGAGGCTTTTAGACTCCATATCCAATTGACGACATAACTGAGCAGAATCTTCCATATTGGCTTTAGTTTGTGCCGCCGAATCTGAAATTGAAACAATATTTTGGCTGATTTCCGAAGTAGCAATAGTTTGTTCTTTCGTTGCTGTCGCAACCGATGAATTAATTTCGGTTAAGTTGACTATTTCTTGAGAAATATTTTCAAGTGTGAGGCCTGTTTGATCTAACCTTTCTGCATTTTCTAGCGTATTTTTACTGCCTATTTCAATTGCAGTTACAGTCGTTTTTGCTTTTGAATTAAGAGTATCGATCATCGTATTAATCTGCTCTGTCGATTCAGCGGTTCGCTGTGCTAAGGTACGAACTTCGTCAGCGACAACTGCAAATCCACGTCCTTGTTCGCCAGCGCGTGCCGCTTCTATAGCTGCATTGAGTGCTAGTAAATTTGTTTGTTCTGAAATACCTTTTATCACCTCTAGGACAGAAGATATTGATTTAATTTCAGTAGACAATTCAAGCACCGATGTAACCGATGAGGCCATTGAATCTTCAAGTTCTTTCATGTGAATAATTGTATCATTTACATATTCACTGCCTTGCTTAGATGTTGCCTGCGTTAAGGTTGCAATATCTGAAGCACCATGGGCGCTATCAGAGATATTTTGCACAGTCATTTCCATTTCATTAACAGCAGCAGCCACAGTTTGTGTACTCGATGATTGCTCTTCGGCTAAATTAGACGCATTACTAATTTTACAGTCAACTTGCTCTGCAATGTCTTTAACTTGATTTGCTGATATAGAAACTTGTTTAAACATGCCATGAAGTTGATCGAGAAATACATTAAATTTGGAGGCTAATTCACTAATTTCATTATTATCATCCGTAGGTAGTCTGACCGTAAGGTCGCCATCTTTTTCAGTTAACGATGATACAGCCTGCGTAATAACTTCAAGCGGTTTGAATATTTGCATAGCCAGCATTCTTACGAACATAAAGCCTACGATTGCAATGATTAACCCAAACAACAAATTTTGATTAATGGCTTTATTAATCGGCCCAAAGAGTTCTTCTTGAGGTATTTCAGCTACCAAATGCCAATTCAAAGACACCAATGGACTGCTCGAAATAGTGAAGGTACTCTCATCATGTTCAACCGTTGTAACCGCTCCATTTTTAATAGCGCCCAGATCAATAGTTTGACCTATCTTTGACTCATCGGGATGCAGTTTAATAGACCCATTGTTATCAACTAAATAGACAAAACCAGATTCACCAATCGTGTAGCTTTTAATAAGTTGTGTCATTGATTTAAGAGAGCGTCCTAAACCACCTATAGCTGTTCTGACACCATTAATTTCTATCGCGTAATTAATGAATACAACAGCTTTGCCTGACGCTTTGTCAATATCTAAACTGAGTTCAAAGGGTTCATTTGAATTGATAAAATCATAAAACCACGGTTCACCCTCAAGAGTAATCTCTCTGATTGAACCGTCATCTGTATAATATTTTTTAGTTTTTTTGGAGATAATAAAAGTATTGATGGCATTATTATCACGCTTTATGTTTGCTAAATACTCAACAAACGAATCTTTTTCTGCGGCTGACTCCCCCTTGTTCAACCAGGATTTTACTAAACTATTTTGTGCAATACTGCGCGACATCAAAATAGGAGAAGCCAATTCTAGTTCAATAGCATTTCTAACTTCATTTAATGCTGTTGGGAGATCAGAATTCGTTAATTTTTCAACCGCATGAGATTTTATGCTGTTAGAAAAAATAAAAGTAGAAATAGCTAAGGGGAGAACAATAGCCAGTATTAGGCTTAGATATACTTTTTGCTTTAATAGCATTAATTTCATCCTTTAATTTATCTGTTTAAATATGATTGCGAGAAATGATAGTAAATGCAAGTTCTGCATGATTTGAGTTAAATAATTACGGTTAGAGTGTTGGAAGCATTAGTGAATTGTTACTGCTTATATGTAATGCCCACGACAATCATGGGCATTATTTTAAGTTATACCAATCTAGGTAAGTAACTGGTCTACTTTTTCACGAGCATAAATAGGTTAGGGCACATGTTCATGCCATCCTGTGAACATAAGCACTTACATCCATGTAAGCGAGGCATTTATTTTCGTATGTAGTTATTCTACATAGAGAATAAATAACGCAGCCATCATCTATTTAGACCGTTAAAATGATCAGGTATTTTTCTAGGTTCGTATTATATGAACTAGAGCTTAGCTGTAAGTTTGAACAGCGCTTGCCCACTTGCTTGATATTTCCGCTCAAAGGGGGTGATAGATGACTCAGGTGTAAATTCGCTTACGTCACTGTTTTTCCCCATCAATGATAAAGCTTGTGAAAACTCATCAAGGTATAAACGCCAATTACTGCGCATTTCTAACTCCCCACCCAATGCGACTATTGTTGGGAAGACAGCGCTACCATGCCAGCGGCGCTGAATATGCTTTGCTTTTGGCCATGGGTTTGGGTAAAGAATATAATGCTTTTCTATTTTCAACTCGGCGTCTAATGCCAGACGCCAAAAATCATTAAGATCAGTACGAAGCAACATAAAGTTATCAACACCATGTTGCTCATAAGCCTCGTTTTTATTCAAGCGATGCCCTGATTTATCCATGCCAATCACGAAATGATCAGGATAAAGTTTAGCGAGATTTATGGTGCTATCACCAACGCCGCAACATGAATCAAAAATAACCGGTTTATTAACCTGTGCTATCTGGGTTTCAACGGCTTTAAACCCATCGATTGAATGTTGCTGGTAAGGTTTTTGAAAAACATGCTTAATATGCTTCTCTACAATCTCGTCAAGGTGCTCGTTAAGGCCATCTTGATTGGTAATTATTTCATGTGAATTTGCAAAAGACATAACTAAAACTCTGGTAATTAATTCTATGAGCGCAAACCAATGCCACGGGAAATCATCCAGTGAGCAAGACTATAGAGCGCGGCAACAAATAAGAAAATGATCGAAAACGAATAAACAAGTGGGATATCAGTCACCCCTAAAAAGCCATATCTAAATGTGTTTATCATATACACAATAGGATTGATTTGTGACACGCCCTGCCAGAAATCAGGCAATAGCGATAATGAGTAAAAAACACCCCCTAAATACGTTAACGGGGTTAATACGAAATTAGGAATGATACTAATATCATCGTAAGTTTTAGCTAAGATAGCGTTAATTAATCCACCTAATGAAAACAAAATAGAGGTAAATAAAACACTAATAATAAGCACGCCTAAGTTGGCAATATTAAGCTGTACAAAGAACATAGATACGAGTGTGACGATACAACCAACTAATAACCCACGCGCAACACCACCACCCACATAACCTGCGATAATAATCCACGTCGGCACAGGTGCTACAAGTAGCTCTTCAACATTTCGCTGAAACTTAGAACTAAAAAATGATGAAGCAACATTCGAATAAGAATTGGTTATCACCGACATCATTATCAGCCCCGGCACAATAAATTCCATATAACTAAAGCCTGACATTAAGCCAATGCGTTCTCCTATGAGCGTGCCAAATATAACAAAATACAAACTCATGGTAATAGCAGGCGGTACAAGTGTTTGTAACCAAATGCGGGTAAAACGATTAACTTCTTTAGTTAATAAACTTTTTAATGCAATAAAATTAGCGGACAAAATAACGCTCCTAAGCGGTTTGATTAACTAAACGAAGAAATAATTCTTCTAAACGATTGGCTTTGTTACGCATGCTAAGCACGCTAATGCCATGATTAGTTAGCTGAGTAAACAAGGTATTTAATTCATGCCCTTGCTCAACGTCAACTTCTAAGGTGTGATCATCAACTAAGCGAGAATCAAATCCATCAAGAGATATTTCTTGCTCAACAGGCGTAATATCCAGTACAAAGGTTTCAACATTAAGCTGCGATAATAACGCTTTCATACTGGTATCTTGTACTATAATGCCGCCATCAATAATACCAATATTACGGCACAACGATTCTGCTTCTTCTAGATAATGGGTGGTTAATATTATCGTCACGCCCTGTTCATTTAAAGACTCTAAAAAGCCCCACATTGAACGACGTAATTCGATGTCAACGCCCGCTGTTGGTTCATCAAGAATAAGTAGCTTAGGCTCATGCATTAAAGCACGTGCAATCATAAGACGGCGTTTCATACCACCAGATAACTCTCTTGAACGAGCATCTTTCTTTTGCCACAAATCGAGTTCTGTTAAATATTTTTCAGCTCGTATTAGAGCCAGCTTTTTAGGAACGCCATAATACCCAGCTTGATTCATCACCACTTGTAGCACTGTTTCAAACTGATTAAAGTTAAACTCTTGTGGTACCAATCCAATATGCTGTTTAGCTTGAACGAGGTGTGTATCAAGATTAAAACCGAAGACTTCAACTTGACCCTGAGTTTTGTTGACCAGGGAGGAAATAATACCAATAGTGGTGGATTTCCCTGCTCCGTTAGGACCTAGTAAAGCGTAAAAATCCCCCGCCTCAACGGTTAAATCAATGCCCTTTAATGCCTCGACTCCACCACGATATGTTTTGGTCAATCCTTTAATAGATAATGCGCTCATAATATTCCCAAGTTCGATGTAACCTAATCTTATTTAGGCCGATATTATACGCTAATAGATTGATAATTTACTAACATCAAATGTTGGTTTATAGAGGCGTTTATCTAAAATAGATGATGTTTTATTTATTCTATTTTTGGCGTCTTAAATGAGTATTTAAATTTATCCACATTAACACATTTGTTTTTTCAGCAATTCTAGATAGAATGGGCGTAATGGACAGATGACATCCCGAATTTGATGTAATGGAGCAGTACAATGAAATTTATTTATATCGCAATAGGTGCATTAATTTTGTATAGCACAGCTTGTTATGCAGATCTTAATCCTAACGTCACCCCCTCTCCGACTTTTAATAGCGAATTTCCATCGAGCATAACCTTAGGCCAAATTAAAACCAGCGGCATTCAACAACAAGTTTTTGACTTTCTCACCCCTATTTATCGTAATTTAGGCATAGAACTTAAAACGATAAGCTTACCTTCTAAACGTGCATTAGCACTGAGTAATAGAGGACAAATAGATGGCGAGTTGTTACGTGTTCAAGGTATTGAAGACACCTATCCTGATTTAATTGCGGTGCCTATTACACTTTATCAAATGCGTGTATTTGCCTATACCATTGATGGTGAAAAAACGTTTAAAAATGCAAATGACGTATTACATTTCAACATAGGTATTCATCGTGGTGTACATTGGGAAGAGAATTTTGTCAGTCAGTTCCCCCATTATGTTTCAAGGGTTGGTAGCACTGCGCAAAAATTTAAGTTACTGACTCTTGGCCGGGTTGATTATATTTTAAGTAGCGAACAAAGAGCTAAGAAAGTGATTAAGAATGAGTTTTCGGCACAGAAAATAGTTCAAGTGTCTCCCATGTTAGGTGAAATAAACTTAATTCATTACCTACATAAGAAACACGCACATATTATTCCATCACTGATCAATGAAATAGAAAAGCAGCAACAACAATTGCCACTGGTACATCAACTTTAATCGTCGATTGGTATCACTTTAGCAACATGGTCTAAATTACGGTATTTTTCAGCATAATCAATTCCATAACCAACAACAAACTCGTCAGGGATACTAAAACCAATCCAATCAACGTCAACCTTCACTTCACGTCGAGATGGTTTATCAAGTAATGTACATAATGTAAGGGATTTAGGTTGGCGTAACGATAATATTTCAACCACTTTTGACAATGTATTACCTGTATCAATAATATCTTCAACGATGAGTACGTCACGGTCTTTAATGCTTTCAGTGAGGTCTTTTAATATTTTAACATCACGTGTACTTTCCATGCTCGAACCGTAGCTCGATACAGTCATAAAATCGAGTGATAGAGGTAAATCAACGGCGCGACATAAATCAGCAAGAAAAACTACTGAACCGCGTAACAAAGCGACCATCAATAAGTTTTCAGAGTCTTTGTAATGTGTTTCTATCAACTTGCCGAGTTCAACGACTTTGTCGTTAATTTCTTCTTTGCTGATCATCACTTCTGTCGTGTGTTTAATCATTGCTAATCCTAACGTTTTTTTAGAATCAACGATCCTAGCTATTAACGTTCCTCAACGCTAATAACCCAGACACACTTGTGATGTCGATCACTATATTTATTTACTTATTGCGATTAGTTTCGGCCATCCACGGTATTACTAAAGATTGTTCAATCTTTAGATGGTCAAGGATGCGCGCCACCATAAAATCAATAATTTCTTCTAGCGATTGCGGTTTATGATAAAACCCCGGCGCCAACGGCATGATGGTTACACCTAATTTAGAGAGGCTAAGCATGTTTTCCAAATGGATTGGTGACAATGGACTTTCACGCCATGCTATAAGCAATTGACCACGCTCTTTCAAAATAACATCAGCGGCGCGTTCAATGAGGTTGTTACTGGCACCGTGGCTGATAGCCGATAAAGTTCCCATTGAACACGGGCAAATAACCATTTGTTTGGGTGATGACGAACCTGAGGCCGGAGCACTAAACCAGTCACTTTTTTCAAGTAACTGTATTTGATTATCTTGCGCGCTAAAATGAGTATTTAGAAAAGCTTGTGCCTGTTGGTGATCTTGAGGAATGGCTAAATCAGTTTCTGTGGCTAACACAATTTTTGCAGCGTCAGACAATAATAAATACACCTGGCTATTAGCAGCTAACAATTGCTGTAACAAACGCAGGCCATAAGGGGCACCAGAAGCACCTGTTAAAGCCAGTGTAATACGGCGTTTAAATGCTGACATTAGGCATATTCCTTAAGCGCTAAAGCGTCTAATAACTTTTGATGAATACCGCCAAAGCCACCATTACTCATAACCAGTAAATGATCATGAGGTAGACTCATTTCAACGACTTGTTCAACTAATTTATCTAATTGATTTTCTATGAATGTTGTGGGTAAACCACCATTCACCATATCACGCATATTCCAATTAATATCATCTGGTTGATAAACAAATATAACATCAGCTTCGATCATTGAATTAAATAAAGTATGTTGATGAATGCCTTGTTTCATGGTGTTTGAGCGCGGCTCTAAAATAGCGATAATACGTTGTTGCCCCACATTAGCGCGCAATCCCTCAAGAGTTGTATGAATTGCCGTCGGATGATGGGCGAAATCATCATAAACAGTCACATCATTGACACGACCCTTAGTTTCTAAGCGTCGTTTTGCATTTTTAAAAGACGTGAGTGTATCAATAGATACAACCGGTGAAATACCCACATGACGTGATGCAGCAATAGCCATCATTGCATTTTGAACATTGTGTTTACCAATGAGATCCCAGTCTAATTGCCCCAGCAGCTTACTTTGATAAAACACTTTAAAGCTTGAACCATCAGCTTTGATTAATTGATAAGACCAATCCCCATTATCGCCCATGGTTTGTTGTTCACTCCAACATCCCATTTCTAAGACATCTTCACATGATTTTGTGTCTGTCGGTGTGATGACCAAACCATTGCTTGGCACCATACGTATTAAGTGATGAAACTGACGTTCGATAGCCGCTAAATCAGGAAATATGTCTGCGTGATCAAATTCAAGATTATTAATCACCAAGGTACGGGGTCGATAATGAACAAACTTAGAGCGCTTATCAAAAAACGCACTGTCATATTCGTCAGCTTCCACCACAAAAAATGGCGACTCACCTAATTTAGCCGATACCCCTAAACATTGCGGTACACCGCCAATTAAAAATCCCGGACGCTGATTATTTTGCTCTAATATCCACGCCACCATGCTGGCGGTAGTTGTTTTTCCGTGCGTACCAGAAAGCGCAATCACCCAGCGGTCTTTAAGCAAGTTTTCTAATAACCACTGCGGACCTGATGTGTAAGGTATGTTTCGGTCAAGCATAAACTCAACACAAGCATTGCCACGACTCATGGCATTGCCAACCACAACCAAGTCTGGTGCAGGTTCTAACTGACTTGGATCATAGCCTTGAATTAATTCAATGCCACTTTCTTCAAGCTGGGTGCTCATTGGAGGATAAACGTTCGCGTCGCTGCCAGTCACTTTAAAACCAAGCTCACGCGCTAAAATTGCGATACCGCCCATAAAGGTGCCGCATATACCTAAGATATGAATATGTTTCATAATTCTTCTACTATTAACCGATTCTAAGCGCATCATAGCAAGGGACCGTAGTAAGGGACAATAGAGTTACACCTGTATCCTTGCCAATAAAAAAACCTATCGAGATAAATCCCAATAGGTTATGGCAGTTTACGGTATTTTTATGAACAAGAGCGAAATGTTAGTTAACCTCATTCATGCCTATATTTTAATTAGTTTCCTTTTACAGTTACAAATTCAGGATAGGCGTCAATACCACAATCAGCCACATCCATGCCTAGATACTCTTCTTCTTGAGTGACGCGAATACCAATAGTTTTCTTAATGATTAACCAAACAACAAAACTGGTAGAAAATACCCAAGCAAAGATAATTAACGCGCCAAGTAATTGTCCACCAAAGGTTGCATCGCTGTTACTAAATGGCACTAACATTAAGCCAAATAATCCTGCTACGCCATGAACAGAAACAGCGCCAACGGGATCATCAAACTTGAGTTTATCTAATGTAACAATGGACAGCACAACTAAACCACCAGCCAATAGGCCAATTAACGCCGCTACTGGTAATGACGGTGACAATGGGTCGGCGGTTATCGCGACTAATCCCGCTAGCGCGCCATTTAATATCATTGTTAAATCGGCTTTGCCCCATAAAACACGACATAGAATTAACGCACTAATTGCGCCTAATGCAGCGGCACTATTGGTGTTAACAAATATTTTTGCTACAGAACCTGCATTTTCAGCATCAGAGACTAACAACTGAGAGCCGCCATTAAAGCCAAACCAGCCCATCCATAAAATGAAAGTACCTAGTGTAGCCATGGGTAAATTTGAACCTGGGATAGGGTTTATTTGTCCATTTTTTCCATATTTCCCCTGACGAGCTCCTAATAATAAGACACCAGCAACGGCTGCAGCTGCACCGGCCATATGCACAATGCCCGAGCCAGCAAAATCAACAAAACCAAGTTTTGACACAAAACCACCGCCCCACGTCCAATAACCTTCTACAGGATAAATAAAGCCAGTAAGCACGACTGAAAATAATAAAAATGACCATAATTTCATACGTTCGGCAACAGCGCCAGACACAATTGACATAGCTGTTGCGACAAAAACAACTTGGAAAAAGAAATCTGATTCTAAGGCGTGATTTGCGTCACTGGCTTGCTCACCAATAAAACCAGCAATGCTTGGTAACCAGCCCCCTGCTGTATTATCTACATACATGATGTTGTAACCCACTAAGAGAAACATGGTACAAGCGATGGCATACAAACAAATATTCTTGGTCAATATTTCGGTGGTATTTTTTGAACGTACAAGTCCTGCTTCTAGCATGGCAAAACCAGCCGCCATCCACATGACCAATACGCCCGAGATTAAAAAGTAAAAAGTATCTAAGGCAAAGCGTAACTCAGTTACGGTAACTGCCATTTTTGTTAAGTCTTCCATTGGTTATTCCTTAAAGTGCTTCAACGCCAAATTCACTGGTTCTAATTCGAATAGATTGCTCTAAATCGGTCACAAATATTTTTCCATCTCCAATTTTTCCGGTATGAGCGGCGCCAATAATGGCTTCAATTAATTGGTCGACAACGTCAGCCTGACAGGCTATTTCAATTTTCATCTTAGGTAAAAAATCCACTTGATATTCAGCCCCTCGATAAAGTTCTGTGTGTCCTTTTTGACGCCCAAATCCTCGAACTTCCGTAACCGTTAATCCTTCAACCCCGACATTTGCAATGGCATTTCTAACGTCGTCAAGTTTGAAGGGCTTGATGATTGCGATAATCATTTTCATGATAAAACCTCATGCTTTGTAATAAGAATTAATGTGCGTGTAAGTGTGCTTGTTAGTATCTCTATTACAAAAGCCGTACCACTTAAATAACTTACTGTTACAAAAGGATTTTACTAAATACCAGGTGGATAACCCTCTTATGCGCGCACCATATTGGTGCGCCAATTTTGCCTTTTGCGCCAAATTCGAACTTTGTCTCAATATCTAAAAATATTGCTTTTAAAGTGCTCAACCACGACATAAACTCGAATGTGATAGTCATCGATTAAATCGACAACAAAAATAATAAAAGGATTCAAGCAATGAGTTATACACGCCGTAAATTTCTTTCTACCATTGTCGTTAGTGCTTCCGCTGTTGCGCTTGGCGGATTAGCGGGTTGTGGGGGATCGTCAAGTAACACCCCACGAACACCAGTAATAGTTCCAACGCCGATCCCAAAACCAACAGGCCTTCAGCCTGGTGAGAAATTCTTCCCGCAATCCTTGCTTTCCGGTGATCCAAAACCCGATAGTGTGATTTTATGGACGCGCGTCGAGGATGCCGTCGCATCTGACATTAAGGTGCAGTTGCAGGTAGCTACAGATAAAGAGTTCACTGATGTTCGCGTCGATGAACAACTCAATGCATTTAGTGACAATGACCATTGTTTAAAAGTTAGGGTGACTGATTTAGACCCTTACACGACTTATTATTATCGCTTCGTCTACATTAACGATGAAGTTCAATACGTGACTAATACGGGGCGTACTAAAACAGCACCCGCGATTGATGCCGATCAAGATGTTAAATTCGCCTTTGTCAGTTGCCAGGATTACGTAGGCCGTTATTACAATGCCTACTTATCAGTGTTAAATAATCCTGATATCGATTTTCTCGTTCACTTAGGGGATTACATTTATGAAACAACTGGCGATCCTGAGTTTCAATCTACAGATGGTCGTTCGTTTGAATTTAGTGATGCTGAAGGCGCGATAAAAATCGGCCAAGGTGACAAAGCGTATTACGCTGCTCAAAGCATCTCTAACTATCGTGAGCTTTATAAAACGTATCGCAGTGACGCCGTATTACGTGAAGTACATGAAAATTTCCCTATGATTGCCATTTGGGATGATCATGAATTTAGTGATGATAGCTGGCAAAATGTTGCCACATCATTGGATGGTGCCAGTGATGAGAAAAACTTAAAACGTAAACAAGATTCTGAGCGTGCGTATTTTGAATATATGCCTATTGATCATGAATACGCCAGCAATAAAGCGGGTACATTTGATCAAGGTGAGTTAGCGATTACCGACGAGCACTTATTTCCAAATACCACTATTTACCGTGACTTTAATTTTGGCAAACATGTGCAATTGTTAATGACTGACTTTAGAACACATCGTCCCGATCACTTGATACCTGAAGATGCTTTCCCTGGCACTGTAGTTATGGATCAAAACACCACGGCTGGTGTTATTGCTCAAGCTAAAGGGATCCCACTGGCAAATTCACTGCAATTTGTTCAAGCTACATTTATGCCATACATCAATATTGATGCGCCGCAACATCATGTATTAAAGACAGTGCTAACTGATGTGATTGCCGGTTTATATACAGCCGATTACGTGGCTATGCTAGGTGATGATACACAAACTGCCTCGACTAAAGCCGCAGAAATGGCTGCAAGTGTTGTTAAAGGTAATTTAGTGATTGATTACTTAAATGAAGTCATTAAACAAATTCCTGCCTCACTCAAAGCCGTTTACGATATTGATGTGATTGCTCCAGATGGATTAGAGCGTGGTATTGCTTATTTCACTATGGGTAAAGCGTCACTGTTTTCAAAACTTGGCAGTCGCTATATGGTTGTTAAAGACGTGTTCGATTTATATGCTGGTTATAGAGCCATTGTCGATGCCTCATCTCAAAATGTCTATGGTGATAAACAAACGATGTGGTTAGGTCAACAAATTGCTACCTCAACCGCCACATGGAAAGTAATGGGCAGTTCAGTCTCATTTGCACCACTCATTTTTGACTTAAGCAGTAGCCGTGAATCAACGGGTGTCGCGCCCCTTGAAGCCATGTTAGATTCAGACGCCGTGCCAGCCTTGTTCAAAAACCGTTTCTATGTAAACGCTGATCATTGGGACGGGTTCCCACAAGCTAAAGCAAAAATTATTAACGATTTACTGAGCCCAGCCGGCGTAATAACACTCTCTGGTGATGTGCATTCAAGTTACGTTAGCGAACATGTAGTTAGTGGAGTAACCGGTCAAAGAAGCTATGGTTTTACTGCCTCGTCAATTTCGTCAGGCACCCAAGGTAGTTTCATTGATGAAGCACTGCAAGGCCTTGCGAACTCACTCGCACCAGCCTCAGCTGAAACATTTAAAGCACTTAACCCGTTCTTTAACTTGTTAACTAAAACGGCTAGTCAGCGCAGCGATGTTCCAACAAAACTTGCAATGTCAGAACTGTGGAAACATGGCATTGGCATAGTAACAGCGACTAGCGAGAGTTTTACTGTCGACTTACATCAATTCGCATCTACCGGTGATGTTGATTATGTTAAAGCCAGTTTCTATGACAAACGTGATGACTTCTTAGCCGCTGTTGAAGTCAGTCAATATCAACTTAAAGATGGTGCGTTAACTATCGTTAGTTAATACGTATTCGCAATGATAGAAGCCGCTTCAATTTCTAAGTTGAAGCGGCTTTTTTATGTTCACAAAATATTATGAGGTTTAAGAACGGCATAAAAAAACCCGCTATTAACAGCGGGTTTCTTTTAACAAAACAATGTTTAGGTTAATTTTCCATGACACTGTTTATATTTCTTACCTGAGTCACAAGGACAAGGTTCGTTACGGCCTACTTTCTCGGTTTCACGAATAACAGTTTCCATTGGCTGTTGCCCATGAGCTTCTTCTTGTGCACTCGCGTGTTGAAACTCTAATTCTGTTGCTTCAGCTTGACGACGTTGCTCTTCAATAGCATCTACATCTTCTTGTGCTTGCACTTGAATCTTACTTAGCAACACAATCACATCCGTCTTTAAAGACACAAGTAACTCTTGGAACAATTCGAACGATTCACGTTTAAACTCTTGCTTAGGATTCTTTTGCGCGTAACCACGTAAATGAATACCTTGACGCAAATGATCCATTGCCGCTAAATGATCTTTCCACAAACCATCAAGGGTTTGCAACATAACGCCTTTTTCAAATTGACGTAAAACATCACCGCCAACCAATTCTTCTTTTTGCTGATAAGCTTCTAAAACAACTTCTTGGATTTTTTCCACTAAGTTTTCTTCATGCAAGCCATCATCCTCTTTGAGCATAGTGGCAATAGGTAACTCAATTAAGAAATCTTCTTTTAAACGTTCTTCAAGACCTTCAACATCCCATTGCTCTTCAAGTGATTGAACAGGAATATATTGACGAATAGTGCTTTCAACAACATCAGTACGTATATTGCGAATAGTCGAAGACACGTCAGCTTCATCCATTAACTCATTACGTTGTTCGTAAATAACTTTACGTTGATCATTGGCAACATCATCATACTCAAGCAATTGCTTACGCATATCAAAGTTACGACCTTCAACTTTACGCTGTGCATTTTCAATGGCACGGTTTACCCATGGATGTTCAATTGACTCACCACGTTCCATGCCTAGCTTTTTCATCATGCCAGTCATTCGCTCAGAGGCGAAAATACGCATTAAGCTATCTTCCATTGAAAGGTAGAAACGAGAAGCACCAGCATCACCTTGACGACCAGCACGACCGCGCAATTGATTATCGATACGGCGTGATTCGTGACGTTCAGTACCCAAGATATATAAACCACCAGCCGCTAACACTTTATCGTGCTCTAGTTGCCATTGTGATTTGATATGCTCAATTTGTTGTTCAGTCGGATCTTTAAGTGCATCAATTTGCACCTGCCAGTTACCACCAAGCACAATATCAGTACCACGACCCGCCATGTTTGTAGCAATCGTTACACGGCCAGGTTCACCGGCTTTAGCAATAATTTCAGCTTCTTTTTGGTGAAATTTAGCGTTTAGAACACTATGTTCAATTTTTTCTTTTGTAAGAAAATCAGATAAAAGCTCTGATGATTCAATCGAAATAGTACCCACTAGCGATGGCTGACCACGTTCTTGACAAGCTTTAATATCAACAATAATTGCTTCGTATTTTTCTTGAGCAGACATGAAGATCAAATCGGCCATGTCATTACGAACCATCGGACGATTGGTTGGTATAACAACAGTATCTAAACCATAAATGCTTTGAAACTCAAATGCTTCAGTATCAGCCGTTCCCGTCATACCAGACAATTTGTCATAGATACGGAAGTAATTTTGGAAAGTAATAGATGCTAACGTTTGATTCTCGTTTTGAATATCTACGCCTTCAAGCGCTTCAATGGCTTGATGCAGACCTTCAGACCAACGACGACCTTCCATTGTACGACCAGTGTGTTCATCTACGATGATGACTTCACCGCCTTTAACGATGTAATCGACATCACGTTCAAACAAGATATGAGCACGTAATGCAGCATTCACATGATGCAATAGACTGATGTTGTTCGCCGAAAACAATGAGTCATATTCACCCATTAATTCATTTTCTTGCAGCATCTCTTCAACGAAAATTTGCCCAGTTTCTGTTAAGTGAACCTGTTTAGCTTTTTCATCGACCGTGAAATGACCATCACCAGTATATTCTTCGGTATCTTCTTTTTCTTGCTTGTTGAGCTTAGGAATTAATGCGTTAATTTTACGATATAATTCAGAACTGTCTTCAGCAGCACCAGAGATGATTAGTGGCGTACGGGCTTCATCAATTAATATTGAGTCAACTTCATCAATAATGGCAAAATTTAATGGACGTTGCACACGTTCTTCTGGCGAGAACGCCATGTTATCGCGTAAATAATCAAAACCAAATTCGTTATTTGTGCCATACGTGATATCACTTGAATAAGCCGCTTGTTTCTCTTCATGGCCTAGACCTGAGACACAAATACCAACGGTCATGCCTAAAAATTCAAATAATGGACGATTCCAGTTAGCATCACGCGCTGCCAAGTAATCATTGACGGTAATAACATGCACACCTTCGCCGCTGATCGCATTTAGGTAGGCTGGCAATGTCGCCGTTAAGGTTTTACCTTCACCAGTACGCATTTCTGCGATTCTACCTGATTGCAACACCATGCCACCAATAAGCTGGGCATCGAAATGACGCATTTTAAATACACGCTTACTCGCTTCACGCACGACAGCGAAAGCTTCTGGAAGAATATCATCTAATGATTTACCAGTGGCTAATTGCTCTTTAAAATACGCGGTTTTTTGCTTGAGTTCATCATCTGAAAGGGCTTCAATTTCTTTCTCTAACTCATTGACTAAAGCAACAACTTTACTTAATTTTTTAAGTGTACGTTCGTTCTTGCTACCAAATACTGAAGTGAAAATCTTTGTTAACATCTAATTGGCCATTTATTTTTATTTATTAGCAAATTGGCGTGCACTGCCAATCTATTTATCAAAAGTTTCAGGGGTATATTCGTATTACTTGAAAATGCAGATCGTAGAGCATTTTCAGATAACACGGGTTTATATTCGCGGCTTATTATTATAGATTTGAGCCAGATAAGATAGCCCTATCATGACCTAATATACATAAATAATTGATCTACGATTAGTAAATGAATTCCAGCACGCATGTATAAGAGATGGGGACAGTAATTTAAAATTCAATGGGAGGTTTTATAGACCAAAAAAAATCGGCGTTTTATAGCCGATTTCTTAATAAATCTATTGAAA
>Ga0209395_1004557_pt1 | contig 16180 bp, 13 predicted proteins | sample GOMGulsemesocosm_3_FD_184635 | JGI IMG/M metagenome (GOLD analysis project Ga0209395, IMG submission 184635) | Methane-oxidizing microbial communities from mesocosms in the Gulf of Mexico - GOM9D Gulf of Mexico (SPAdes) (version 2) | ecosystem: Environmental > Aquatic > Marine > Cold seeps... | reverse complement strand
CGGGGTTTTCTTTATAACTAAACAGGGCGCCAAACCTTTGCATTGTTCGCAAACACTTGGCGCCCTGAACGAGGACTATTTTAGCAACTAGTGCTAATTAAGCAATCAATGCTTAGAAGCTCCAGCCGAGACCCAAGTTAAAGCCGTCTAACTCATTGGCAGAAGTTTTGTTTTTATCTTCATCAAATTGAACATCTGCTTTTAGGACAACGTTCGGGTGTAGCCAGTAGTTAGCACCCACTAAGATGCGGCGCTCTTCGCTGTCTGCAGCTGTACCAGAGGTACTGCCTGCACGCTCGTCAATAGACTCGTAGCGTGTGAAGATGCCCAGTTTTTCAGACAATTTGTAGGATGGCTCAATGTACCAGCCTTCCTGTTCGTCTCGGCCTGCACCATCAGAAAGAGCTGTGATGGCATTATCGATATCCCAGCGGCTGTATAAAGCGCGTAAACCAAAGGGGCCGCTTTGGTAGATAGCGTGAGCTTCTGTTAGAAGCCCATCAATTTCAGCACTGCCAAAAGCTGAAACATCTTGTGTTAAATTATCTTGATATTGTGCTGCAAAACCAAGCTCCAAACCTTGGATGCCGGTGTATTTAACACGTGCAGTACCCGCTAAAGCTTCAGTGCTTGCCTTTGATCCGCCTTGACGGCTGCTACGGATTGATGCGCTAGTTGGGCTGCTTAAGGCTAGGCCCTCGTGGAGTGCTAGATCGTAGTTCCAGCCTTCAGTCAGCTCACCGGCGAATTTAACACCGTTCACACGGTAAGTGCTCGGGATGATGCGGCTTTCAACGCGGTTACGCTCAACACCATAGAAAGTGTCAGGCTCGTGAGTTTCGTTCATGATACCTACGGGCACCAAGTGTAAGCCGGCTAGTACGCTGTGGTTTTCGGCGTAGTCCCATTCAATGTAGGCCTGCTCAAGTTCAACTTCACCTGAGCGGTCAGTGTTAGCATGTTCAACTTCTAACTCAGAGAAGAAACGAAGGTTGTCATCGAATTGGTGGCCAAAGAATAAAACAAAACGTTGTACGTCAACTTCTTTTAAGTCTGAGCCTGTAGTGCCGTTGTTATACAGAACTTCGCCGTAACCACCGAAGGAAGTTTTGTTAACCCACTCTGCAACGCTGGCAATAGAGCTGTTTTCAATAGTATCAGCAGTTGCTTCAACTTTGGCATCAGTTTCCTGTTGCGCGCCTTTCAGACGTGAAATTTCAGCTTGTTGTTGCTGAATCATTTTCCACATTTCTTCAACAGTCGGTGTAGCAGCGCTAGCACTGCCGGCGTATAGGCCAGCAAGTGCTAATGCGAGTAGAGATTTCTTCATAATGTTTACTCCCCAAGAGCAGTCAATAGTAAAGAGCCGTAAAAGCGGCGCAGTAAAAATCGGGGAGACTTTAACGTAACGATAAGCTTAATGCAAACCGTTCTCATTTATATTTTTAATAAGAATAAACAGATTTTGATTTAGGTCAGGAAAACGGGTTTTAATCAGGTGTGTTATATGACAAAAGCTGAGCGCAGTGTGTTTGTACTTCTATCCAGTCATTAATATTGAGCTGCAATTGTGCCACCTCGCAGGTGTCCATGCCCTGGATAGGCTCACGTAATAAATCGCTGAGCAGATAGCTTAAGCCGGGGTTGTGAGAAACAAGCACAGCATGCTCGATGTCACTGTCGATGGTTTCGATAAAACGATAAAGATGCTCTAGATCAACATGATAGAGCAATGGTTTTTCACGTATAGGGAGTTTGTTTGGTGACAGCACATCGTAAATGGTTTGGGCTGTGGAAACCGCGCGTTGAGCGCCGCTGCAGTACATTTGGTCGAAGTTGAAGCCCTGTTTTTCCAGCAACTTGGCCATGCAGTCTACTTGAAACTGGCCTCGCTCTGTCAGGCTTCGATCAAAGTCGGTTTGATTTGCGTTGGCGGAGGCTGCTTCAGCATGACGAATCAGAGTCAGTTTTTTCATTCTTGTCCCCATTGGCAAAAGGGGTGGCTGGCCAGTTGGCTGTTGAAATAGCGTGTCTCGTGCGAGACTTCAGCGCCGATCCAATTTGGAAGGGGCACGTTTTCATTCTCGCTATTAAGCTCAATTTCGGCGACGATCAAACCCTGATTTGCGCCGTGAAACACATCAACTTCCCAACATTTATTGGCATGATTAATCAAATAACGGGTTTTTTCAATGGGCGGCAGTGCACAAAGTGTGGCCAGCATGGTTTCGGCCTCATCCTTAGGGATTGAGTATTCAAATTCCAGCCGTGAAATACCTTCAGTTTTTCCCTTGATGGTGAGAAAGGCTTGCTCGCCTGCTGTACGGACACGCACCGTAGCGCCTTCACGATTCAGATAGCCCTGTTTAAACTCGGTGCCCGTGAGGCCGTCCAGAAAGTCAGTATTGCGAACCAGGAATTTGCGTTCGATTTCAACCGCCATTGTGTTGTCCTTTGATGTTGCTGTGGGCTTCGTTCAAGGTGCTGTGTCCGGCTTTGATTTGTTTGAGTAACTCACCAAGCGGTAAAAAGTCCATGGGTTTGCTGCGGTGTTCGGCAGCAATTGTTGCTAATAAATTGGCGTGTTTCAGGAAGATTTTATAGGCCTCGACGAGGCTGTATTTTGGGTCGAACATGTGAGTCGGTAATGAAGCCACACCGTTGACCTCAATGACCACAAATTCACCCCGCAAAAATGCTTCCGGGCTATCGGCTTTGATATCAACACGGCCAAAGTTATAGCCGGGTTGAGACTTGAATACATCAGCCACGGCGTCTTCAAGCGCAGCTGTGATCAAGTGAGATTCGTCGGTGAACTTGCAGCCCAGGGTGTGCGAGCCAATGAAGGAGAGTTGTATGTGCTCCCCGGCTGCCGGCACACGAGCGGTGTCGTGATACTGTAAAAAAGCATCCCAATGATCGTTGTAACGATAGTGCTCGCGAGCTAACTGAGAAAGACTATCCCGACCATTACCGGTAATCGTCGGGAAATGTTTGCGATTAATGCCGGTAATGCGCGGTTGGTAATGATGACGGGCATAGAAAACGCCGTATTCGGTATTGAAGGGCGTGAATTTTTGCAAAATATAGTCGCCCACCAGTGTTGGCAGCGCCGCCTCAATATCTGCATTTTTGTGTAATTTAATAATGCCTTTGCCGACACAGCCCACGTTGGATTTCAGCAACAAGGGATAGCCATGCTGATCTGCGAACTCTTTGATGAACGCGGTCTTTTCGGTTTTGGACAGGTTTTCAGACATCAGACTGGTGGGTAAGAAGTGCCGCTCATCGAAAGCCTGGTGGGTGTCGAATTTTGAGCCTAAGCCAATTTCACCGTGGTTCAATGCATAGTTAGCCTTGGCCAGTGTGCGAATGCCAATGCCACGACGCAAACATTGCAGAGCAAGCCAGATATAAAAGGGCGCTTCAAAGAGTCGTGCAGGCCAAAATTCGTAGCGTTTAAACAACAGCAGTCACCGTTCAAAAGAGAGGGGGATTTATCGAGCATAAGATACCAGCGCCTTCATAGGGTTCCCAGTTTTATTTAGTCCTACAGAAAACAGTTTGAGTAACAGCTAAGTGCTTGAAAAATTGGCTAATGCCTTGGGCGGAATGGGCTGCTGTGCTATGATCGCGACCCTTTTTTAGAACCTATCTCCAGTTAAATCCACAGGCGGCCAAAACCCAATGTTTAATCTGATAGCCAATAAACACTCCAACGTTAAAAACGATGTGTTATCCGGTATGACCGTCGCTCTGGCGCTGGTGCCTGAGGCCGTGGCCTTTGCCTTTGTGGCAGGTGTCGAGCCAATGGTGGGTTTATATGCCGCCTTTATGATGGGCTTGTTAACCTCTGTCTTTGGCGGCCGTCCGGGCATGATCTCGGGCGCTACCGGCGCAACCGCTGTAGTGATGGTATCGCTGGTGGCGGAGAACGGCGTGCAGTACCTGTTTGCCGCCGTGTTGCTGGCCGGTTTATTGCAAATCACGGCGGGCATACTCAAGCTGGGTAAGTTTATTCGTATGGTGCCGCACCCGGTGATGTTGGGTTTTGTGAACGGTCTGGCGATCGTTATTTTCCTCGCGCAGCTAACGCAGTTTATGGTTAAGGATGGCAGCGGCGCGATGGTGATGATGCAGGGCAATATGCTCTACCTGATGGTGGGGCTGATTGTACTCACCATGCTGATCATGCACTTCTTGCCAAAATTTACCACGGCCGTGCCTGCGGGGCTGGTGGCGATTCTTACCGTGACCCTGATTGCGGTTGGTCTTGAGCTTGAAACACGCACCGTGATCGACTTTGTGCGTGATATGGGCTCCAGTGCGGATGCTGCCACTGCGACATTGAAAGGTGAGCTGCCAAGTTTCGCCATTCCTATGGTGCCGTTCACCCTGGAAACGCTGTGGATTATCCTGCCTTATTCAGTGATTATCGCCGCCATTGGTTTGATTGAATCGTTGCTGACCTTGACGCTGATCGATGAAATTACCGATACCCGTGGTCAGGGTAACCGTGAATGTATGGGCCAGGGCATTGCCAATACCGTCAACGGTTTCTTCGGCGGCATGGGTGGTTGCGCGATGATCGGTCAGAGCATGATCAACATTAACTCCGGTGGTCGTGGTCGCCTGTCAGGTATCACCGCGGCATTGGTGTTGCTGGGCTTTATCCTGTTTGGCGCGCAGTACATCGAAATGATTCCGCTGGCGGCGCTGGTGGGCATTATGTTTATGGTGGTGTTGGGCACCTTTGAGTGGTCGTCATTCCGTATTATTCGCAAAATCCCCACCACCGATGCCTTTATTATCATTCTGGTATCGGGTGTAACTGTTGCCTACGATTTGGCAATTGCGGTGATTGTCGGTGTGATTGTGTCGGCGCTGGTATTTGCCTGGAAACACGCTAAAAACATCGAAGTAGAAACCTACGTCGATGACAACGGTTACAAGGTTTATGACCTGCGTGGGCCGCTATTCTTTGGATCGATTTCACACTTCCGCGAGTTGTTTGATTTGAAAAATGATCCAGAGCATGTAGTGATTGAATTCAAACGTTCACGTGTCAGCGATCACTCGGGTATTGAAGCGCTGGATAGTCTGGCATCCAAATACAAGGCGGCAGGTAAGAACCTGCATATCCGCCATCTTAGCCCGGAATGCCGTCAGTTGCTTAAGGAAGCGGGTAACCTGTGCGAAGTGAATATGATGGAAGATCCGAACTATCATGTAGCGACGGATAAACTGGGCGGCTAAGTATTATACATTTGGCATTCCGACCGTATACCCCAGGGCGCCTTCTCTTGCGGCTGGGCCACAATTCACCCTGTGGGAGGAATCTTAATTGCGTGAGTTAAGATTTCTCTCTTCGTTCGAAATGACACGGACTTTGGATGTGTTGCCGCTCTAGGCACTCTTCGCCAACTGCTCAGCCAAATCATTCAGCGCCTTTTGAATACCGGCAACCGTTTCATCGATCTGTTGTTTGGTGATGGTCAATGGTGGCGCTAAACGAACCACGGTGTCGTGGGTTTCCTTGCTTAACAAACCATGATGCATCATGTGCTCGCAGACCTGTCGAGCATTGGCCAGCGATGGCTCAATTTCCAGGGCAATAAATAAACCGCGACCGCGAATATCGCTGATCAGCGGGCTGTTCAGTTTTTTTAGTTGTTCGATAAAGTATTCGCCCATCTGCGCTGAGTGTTCGACCAGTTGTTCTTCTACCAATACATTTAATGCTTCCAGTCCTACGGCCGCTGCCAGCGGGTTGCCGCCAAAGGTGCTGCCGTGATCGCCGGGCTTGAATACGCCCATAACCTCTTGGCGTGCCAGTAGCATCGAAACGGCTAACATGCCGCCGCCCAGTGCTTTGCCGAGTATCACGGCATCGGGTTGTACGCCGTCATGCTCGCAGGCAAGCAACTTGCCAGTGCGGCCCAGGCCGGTTTGTACCTCGTCACAAATTAGCAGTACGTTATTCTCTTTGCAGATGCGTGCGCATTCGGCGAGATATCCTGCGGGTGGCAAGACAATGCCCGCTTCACCCTGGACGGGCTCAACCAAAAAGGCCGCAGTGTTGGGGGTGATGGCACGCTCCAGAGCCGCCACGTTGCCATAATCAATGCTGACAAAACCCGCCGGGAAGGGGCCAAAGCCGTCGCGATATTGCTCTTCGCTGGAAAAACCAACAATGGCGATGGTGCGGCCGTGGAAGTTACCCTTGCAGGTGATAATTTCGGCTTTACCGTCGGCAATGCCTTTTACCTTATAGCCCCATTTGCGAGCGGCTTTGAGGGCGGTCTCAACCGCTTCGGCACCGGTGTTCATTGGTAACGCCCGGTCTTGGCCAGTAAGCTGGCAGGCGCGCTCAAGGAAGGGCCCCAGCTGGTCGGTGAAAAAGGCGCGAGAACAGACGGCCAGTTTTTGCGCCTGTTCGCTGATGGCTTTAACCAGGCGGGGGTGAGAGTGCCCCAGGCTGACGGCGGAATAGGCGCTCATCAAGTCGGTGTAGCGTCGTCCCTGATCATCCCAGACATAAACCCCTTCACCCTTGACCAATACCACGGGCAGCGGTTCGTAATTATGGGCGGCAACATGAGCTTCTTTTATGATGATGTTATTCATGCACAACTCCTGAGGTAGGTGAAGGGGGTGGCAGTGTGGGGGGGCAAACGCAGGCCGCTAAAATGGAGCTGATCAAGCGCGCGGTGGTGTCGTTTTTGTCTCGCTCGGGGTTGAATTCGGCAATTTCTACGCCTAAAAAACCGGCTTGTGAAGCCAGCGGGGCCAGTAGAGCATTGAGTTCGCCAAGTTGTAGACCATCGGGTTCGGTGATACTAACCGCTGGCGCGATTTGGGGATCAATGGCATCAAGGTCAATGGATAATCCAAAGGCATCGGTTTGGGCTGAGACAATTTGCAGTGCTTCCTGAATGACGTGAGCCATGCCCCGTTGTTCAATTTCCTGCATGCCGAAAACACGCACCCCCAGGCCGCGTAATAACTTCTGCTCTTCGGCTTCAAAACTGCGCACGCCGATCAGGCACACATGCTCGGGCTGAAGAGCGGGCCCTGGATTGGCCAGTTGTGTCAATCGGGTGTCGCCGTAACCTAACAGGCAGGCCAGCGGCATGCCGTGCAGAGCGCCGCTGTGAGAGCTTTGCGGGGTATGGCTATCCATGTGGGCGTCCACCCAAATGAGGCCAAAGGGTTTGCCCTGGCGGGCCTGATAAACGCCGTTCCAGGTACCGATAGCGCAGGCATGATCACCGCCAATAACGCCAAAAAATTCTTTGTTTTGCAGCTTTTCCGCCACGCTCATGCTGAGGTGTTGGCATAGTTGCTGTAGCGAGTCTGTGGCAGACAGGGCCGGTTCGTTTTGAATAACACGGTGCCAGTGAGTTGAGATGCCCTGTGTTTGAAGGGTTTCGGCGAGCCCTAGATTTTGCAGGGCCTGCGGGGCGCGTTCGGCTCCTGCAATGGGGCAGCCGAGCGATGAGGCGACGCCAATTAAAGCAATATGAGGCTGAGGGCTTTGCTTTGCGCTCAGAGTGTAGAGCCAGTTGCTATCCATGCCGGGGCTCCTGGGGTTGTGTTTCCACCGATGTTTTTATGACATGGGCCGCTTGAGCGGGCAGGAAATACGAATAAACAGGTGCTGATACGGGACGCTGGGTAATCTCTGAGGCAATGTTGTAGAGCGTGAATAATTGATGGGCCATGTCAGTGGGCAGTTCGCGGCGTGATACCAGCTCAATCAATTTGCCGTTCTCGATGGTGCGAGTGAGATTGACGTCAATACTGGCGAGTTCTGCTTTTAAAGTCTTGGGCACATGGCTATTGCGATGCGGCTTGAGAAAGACCTGCTCCAGCAGGCCGTGGGTGTAAAAGCCGGTAGGCGTGAGGGCGGTTAATCCGACGCTGGACAGAGCAGTAATGACCTCCAGCAGTGGCACCGCGTGACATTGCTTGTTTTCGATTCGGGTAAAACGTAACGCCAGATGATGAGGATTAAAACCGTAGCAGCGGTTCCAGTGCTGGATGATTTGTAGCGGTGCATCGGCGCTAGATTGGTCAATAAACAGGCGAATGACCTGGCCGTTATCCAGCATTTTATATAGCGGATAGGCATTCCAGCCATCCTCGAACAGGTAATACTGTTGTTCTGCAAGATGGGGTGAAACATAGCCGTGCTGCTCCTGTAGTCGCTGCACCATGGTTTCGGCGTGTTGCTGTTGAGACGAGCCGCAACGAATGGCGAGATGATCAAAATGCACTTGCCAGCCCTGCTGATCGGCAAGATAAAATAATTCCAGATTATCGTGACTATCGAGCAGGCTTTCGATGCTTTTTACCGCGGCGTAGCGATCGAGTGATTTAACCCATGTGGCAATACGTTGCGCATCGGCATTTGAGTAGTTGTTATGCGCAGCTTGCACGCGTTGCTCAAGGTATTGCTCGGCGTAGCTGTGAACCTGTTGGTCGGGTTCATCCGTGCAGCTGTCTTTGGCTGACCGGTAGGCCTCAATTAGCTCGGTAAGGGTGCTAATATTATCGAAGAAGGGGGCTGCATCAGCGGGCTGTGTTACGGCGGCAAAGGGTGCCAAGTCGAGCCGAATCTGCTGTTGATCCGGACGCAGGCTGAACAGAGATGCGGGGCTATTTGAGGCATAAAGCCAGCCCCTCTCGGTGGCATTTAGATGAGTCGCCACCGCGGATGCAAAGCGGGCAAATTCTGACGTTGCAGGAGGTGCCCGTGTATGGGATGTCTGCTGTGTCATAAGCATAAGTATAGCAAGTTATTCCCTGGGATTTCTCAACGTTGGACTTCAGATGCGTGCCGAGGTTTCTTGTGGTTTCCGATCGAGACTTGCAGGGCTGAACCAAATAGGAGGAAACTGGTTCTAATTTCTGTGCTGTTTGCTCGTAATGAATTCACGATAATGCTGGCTGGAACAGGGGGTTATATGGATGCTGGGCTGGAGTTGGACGTAACGTGTAAGGCGACGTTAAAGGCGTTACATATTGAGCCATTGAACTCAGGAACCTTTGATGGCGTGGATTGGCTGGCGCCTAAGCAGGTGAGGATGCTGTCATCGATTAATCCGGCCACCGAAGAAATGCTGGCAGAGGTGAGTTGCTGTGATGATGCCGGTTATCAGGCGCTATTACAGAATGCCCGGGCAGCCGCTGAGCAGTGGCGTAACGTGCCCGCTCCAGCGCGCGGTGAGCTGGTGCGAAAAATCGGCAATCGCCTGCGTGAGCACAAAGATGAATTGGGTCGGCTGGTGTCCATGGAAATGGGTAAAATTCTGGCTGAAGGGCTGGGCGAAGTGCAGGAAATGATTGATATGGCGGATTTTGCCGTGGGTCAATCGCGCATGCTGTATGGCAAAACCCTGCATTCAGAGCGCCCACAGCACCGCATGTACGAACAGTGGCATCCGCTGGGCGTGGTCGCGGTGATCACCGCCTTTAATTTCCCGGTTGCCGTGTGGGCCTGGAATGCTTTCAACGCTTTGATTACCGGTAATTCAGTCGTGTGGCGGCCATCGGAGAAAACACCCTTGTGCGCAGTAGCGGTGCAAAAAATATGCGCTGAAGTTATGAAGGAGGAGGGCTCACCGGCTGTTTTGAGTTTGTTTATTGAGTCCGGCACCGAGCTGGTGGAGCAGCTTGTTGAAGATAAAAATATCGCGCTGGTTTCGTTTACCGGTTCCAGTAACGTAGGCCGCCAAGTAGGTGAAACAGTGGCGGCGCGTATGGGTAGAAGCCTGCTGGAACTGAGTGGTAATAATGCCCTGATAGTTGATGAAACCGCTGATCTTGATTTAGCCGTGCCTGCGATTGTGTTTGGCAGTGTCGGTACGGCAGGTCAGCGCTGCACCACCACCAGGCGTCTGTTTTTGCATCAGGCAATCTATAGCGAAACATTGACTCGATTGATCAGAGCCTATGGTCAGGTGCAGGTTGGCAATCCATTATCGCCCAAGGTCTTGATGGGGCCGTTGATTGATCAAGCGGCGACACAACAATATTTAGCGGCTATCAGTGAAGCGCAGGAGCTGGGGGGGCAAATCCTGTTTGGTGGCGGTTATATCGAAGGTCAAGGCTGTTTTGTTGAGCCGACTATTATGGCCGCAGCTAACCATTGGCCAGTGGTGCAACGGGAAACCTTTGGGCCGTTGTTGTATGTCATAAAATTCCAGCAGCTGGATGAAGCGATTGCCATGCAAAATGCCGTCGCTCAAGGCCTGTCCTCTGCGCTGTTCACCAATCATATGCGACATGCGGAACAGTTTTTATCCTCCCGTGGCAGCGATTGCGGTATCGCCAATATCAACATTGGTACCTCGGGGGCTGAAATTGGCGGTGCCTTTGGCGGTGAAAAGGATACCGGCGGTGGTCGTGAGGCGGGCTCGGATGCGTGGCAAAGTTACATGCGTCGTCAGACCAATACCATTAACTGGGGCGCGGATTTACCGCTGGCGCAGGGCATAAATTTCGATATTGATGCGCTGTAATATAATGATTATTGCGAATCATTATCAGTTATAATAAGCTCCCCGCCTGTCATATTTACATAGTTAAGGAAGCTCTGAATAAGTCATGACTTATTCAGAGCTTCTCTCAATTTAAGGAGAAGTTAATGCGGTGCAAACTGATTGCCCTGGCCATGATGTTTTATGGATCAATTGCAGTAGCAGCCGATGAACAAGCAGTCGCAGAAAATTATGCCGATCTTGCTTATGCGGTATACGAAGATGCGCTGATTACTGCGCAACAGCTGCAGACAGCAACGGATGCATTGCTGGCAAGCCCCAGCGAAGAAGGCCAGCAGGCGGCTAAAGCAGCCTGGAAGCAGGCGCGTGTGCCCTATCAGCAAAGTGAAGTGTTTCGTTTTGGTAATTCCGTCGTTGATGACTGGGAAGGTCAGCTGAATGCCTGGCCGCTGGATGAAGGATTGATTGATTATGTTGCCAGTGATTACAGTTTTGAGCTGGGCAACGAAGGCGCACAATTGAATATTATTTCTCGTACCGAAGTTAATATCGGTGGTGAAGTGATTGATATGTCAACGCTGACGCCTGAGTTATTGGCTAGCCTGAATGAACTGGCGGGCTCTGAAGCTAACGTGGCAACGGGCTACCATGCCATTGAATTTTTGCTGTGGGGACAGGATTTAAACGGCACCAGTGCCGGTGCTGGCGCACGTTCTTACACGGATTACATGGCAGGTAATGACTGCACAGGCGGCAATTGTGATCGACGTAGTGACTATCTGCGCGCGGTAACTCAGCTGCTGGTTGATGATCTTGTTTATATGGTAAACGAATGGGCTCCGGGCAAACAGGATAACTACCGCAGCAAATTACTGGCGGGCGATAGCCAGGAAGTGCTGGATATCATGTTGTTCGGTATGGGCAGCTTGGCGCTGGGCGAATTAGCGGGCGAGCGCCTGAAAGTTTCTCTGGAAGCAAACTCTCCGGAAGATGAACACGATTGTTTCAGTGATAATACCCACAATTCACACTTCTATAATGCTCAAGGCATCTTCAATGTTTATATGGGTAGCTATCAGCGTGTGAATGGCGAAATGCTTAGCGGCCCATCTCTGGCGGATCTGGTAAAAGCTAAATCACCAGCAACAGCCGTCAGCGTAAAAGCAGCTTTTGAACTGACGGCTAAGCGTCTGCAAATTATGGTTGATCGTGCTGAGCAGACTGAATCTGCAATGAAGTATGACCAGATGATTGGCGAAGGTAATGAAGAAGGTAACAAAATCATCCGTGATTCCATCTTGGCGTTGGTAGCTGAAACACGTGCCATCGAAGAAGCAGCACGTGCGATTAATGTTGGCAACCTGCAACCGGATACGGCAGGACACGAGTTTTAATTAAGTGTAATAATCGATCTGTTTGGGTCGGTGCAGTATTAAGCAAAGAGGCTATTCATGACGGGTAGCCTCTTTCTTTTTTTAGGGTAAGGTATTTTTTATGTGGTGTTATGTTCGTGCTGGTGTCATTACGTTGATGGCAGCCGTTTTATTGGCCTGTTCCGGTGCTGAGCAATCTGCAAACACAAAGCCTGTCAAAATAAACCCTGCTGCTGCAACAGTCGTTGCAACGCCAATAAAACATCGCCTGGCGCAGCCTGATCAACAGATGCCGATGATGGCGCAGGTCGATTTTGCCGTGGGCCGTAGTTTTTTCCGCAACCCCTGGGTAGAGGCGCCTTCGGCGACCAGTGCTCGTGATGGACTTGGCCCGCTATTTAACGCAATCAGTTGTGCCAGTTGTCATGTGGCTTCGGCGCGCGGCATGGCGGCTGTTGATGGTCAGTCGTTACTTCATTATGTGGTGCGGCTCAGTGTGCCGGGTGATAAGGCGACAGGCAAAGCCGGTTTTATAGCGGAGCCGAGTTACGGCGGACAATTGCAAAATCAGGCCGTTGATGATGTGTTGCCTGAAGGTCGCGCCATTATTCATTACAGCGACGTGATTCGGCGCTTGGCTAATGACGAACAGATTGGGTTGCGACAGCCAAGTTTGACGCTGGATAGGTTGGCTTACGGCGAGATGGTGGCTGATGTACGCCGCTCGGTGCGTCTGGCACCGGTTTTAACTGGGTTGGGTTTGTTAGAGGCCGTGCCCGAACAACAGCTGCTTGCATGGGCTGATGAAGATGATGCCAATGGCGATGGTATTTCCGGGCGCGCGAATTTAGTTTGGGATATTGAAGCGCAACAACAGAAAATAGGGCGTTTTGGTTGGAAGGCGGAACAGCCCAGTATTCGGCAGCAAACGGCGGGCGCTTTTCATGCCGATTTGGGTATCAGTTCAGAACTCATTCAGCGCCAGAACTGCACGGCTATCGAAGTCACCTGCCAGCAAACTGAGCACGGTGGCGCGCCTGAAATCAACGATAAATTACTGAATCACGTGACTTTTTATGTGGCCAATCTGGCTGTGCCTGATTCGGCTGTTCAGCAGGATGGCGACGCTCATCGTGGTCAGGCTTTGTTTGAGACAGCCGGTTGTCAAAAATGTCACCGCCCTCGCTTGCAAGCTGGCGAATCTAAATATCCCTGGTTATCGAACCGGACGATTTATCCCTACACGGATTTATTGTTGCATGATCTGGGGGATGAGCTGGCCGATAATCGAGCGGTGTTTGGTGCCAACGGACGTGAGTGGCGCACGGCACCCTTGTGGGGTCTCGGGTTGGCGAAAAAGATTGCACCCGGCGTCGGCTTTTTGCATGATGGCCGCGCCCGTAATGTGCTGGAAGCGATTCTTTGGCACGGCGGTGAGGCGCAGCAAAGTCGCGTCATAGTAGAGCAAATGACATCTGATGAACGCAGCGAGTTGCTGCGTTTTGTTGAATCCCTGTAACAGGAAGTCAGCCATGAAACGAACGAAACAAATCCCCCCGCAAACCCTGGATAAAAGCACTTGGTTACGCTGGCCATTGTTAGCGGTGTTTGCTTTAACGTTGGCCGCTTGCGGAAAAGAACCGGCCGAGCCAAAACTGTTAGCCCATACGGCGCACGAAGTGATCGTACCTTTGTACGCAGCGCTGGATGCTGAAGCCGTTAAGCAGCGCGAACTGAGTCAGGCATTTTGTCAGGCTGGGGAGCCTGATCAGCAACAATCGTTGCAGCAGCAATTACAAACCCAATGGCGTGCGACGATGTCCGCCTGGGCGGGGGTGCAACCGATCGGTTTTGGGCCGCTTGAAGAGGGTAATCTGCGCTGGAAATTACAGTTCTGGCCGGATCGTAAGGATTTAACGCGTAAAAAAGTCGAAGCTCTGATCAGCAGTGATGACGATCTGACTGCCGAACGCGTTGCCAGTGCCAGTGTTTCTGTGCAGGGCTTGGCGGCACTGGAATATTTACTGTTTGATGCTTCTGGCAGTGCCTTGCAGCGTTATCAAGATGTTGAGCCGGTTAGTCGGCGTTGTTTGTTATTGCAGGCGATTGCCGCGCGCGTTCAGCAGGTGACGCATCGTTTACTGAGTGAATGGTCCGGTGACATTAATCAGCCGAGCTATGCCGATACGTTTTCACAACCGGGCGCGGATAATGACCGCTACCCTGATAACAACGCCTCCATCGCAGCGCTGCTGGATACCTTGGTGGTGGGTTCGGAAGTGGTTAAACGTAACAAGCTGGGCATTCCCGTCGGCAAGGATGTTGGCCATGCCAAGCCCTATCGACTGGAAGCCTGGCGCAGTCAGCATTCGTTGGCGTTGATGCAAGCCAGTGTCGTTACATTGGAACAGCTGTATCGAGGCAATGGCGGTTATGGCCTGCAAAATTATCTGCTTGAAGCGGCTAAAGTTGACGCCGCTTTGTTACGGGATATAGACGAAAGCTTTAAGGCGGTTAACGCGCAGTTTATGCTGATTGAAGGGCCGTTGTTCACACAGCTTAAACAGCCAGAATACCATGCCACATTGACTGAGCTGCATCGCCGTTTGAACGTGTTGCAGCGTAATTTAAATAAATTGCCTGACAGTTTGGGCATCAAACTTGGCTTTAACAGCAATGACGGCGATTAGAGCTAACGGTTTTTAATATCATGCAACGACGTAAATTTCTTCAATTGGCAATGGCGGGTGGCGCTTTGAGTGTGCTGCCTTTGGCCGGTTGTGGGCCTAAGGTCTCTCAACCGCAGCCGTTGCTATTATCCGGCTCAGATAACGGTGATCAGCACACGTTATGCGGCTGGCAGCTGGGCCAGGGTGAACGCTTTCGGTTGCCGGTTGCACAGCGTGTGCATGCACCCTTGATGCGGCCGGGCAGTAACGAAGCCGTGTTTGTGGCGCGCAGGCCGGGCACATTAATCTATGTGGTCGATGTGCAGGAAGGTATCATCAAGCAGCAGCTGAGTGCGCCGTCGGATCGGCATTTTTATGGACATGCTATTTTCTCCAGCGATGGGCGCTGGTTGTATGTGCCGGAAAACGCGTATGCGGAACAGGGACGCGGAAAGATAGGCGTTTACGATGCGACGGCAGGTTTTCAGCGCGTACAGGAATTTGATCTCGATGGTATTGGCCCGCATCAATTGGCGTTGATGCCCGACGGTTTTACCTTGGCTATTGCCCTGGGCGGCATTCAGACTCACCCGGAGCACAGTCGGGATAAGTTAAATTTAGACCGTATGCAGTCGGCGCTGTTGTATCTGGATACCCGTAGCGGCCAGGTGACGGCGCGTTTTAAGGCACCACACCAGCACCTGAGTCTACGTCACCTCGATGTGGCAAAAGACGGCACGGTAATGGTGGGGGCGCAGTTCCAAAGCAGCGCGAATCCTGATGAATCCTATACCGGCCCGTTGGTGTTTATCCAGCGTGGCAAACACGGCCTGCAAGCATTGCAGGCCAGCGAAGAGGCTTGGCAGGCGCAGCAGTATTATATCGCCAGTGTGGTGATGAACAGTTCCGGCACGCTGGCCATTAGCACCTCGCCGCGTGGCGGAGTGGTGAATCTTTGGCAGGTGGCCGAGGCCCGTTTGTTGAAACAATATCGTGTTAAGGATGTGGCGGGTGCCGGTTATCTTCCGGCTGAGGGCGGTTTTGTGGTGAGTAATGGTTTGGGTCAGCTGTTCAAAGTGAGCGATGAATTACAGCTGCTGGAACACGCAGCGGCGACGCGCTGGGATAATCATTTATTGGTCAATGTGTAGTGATATGAAGAGAGGTAAACAAAGGTGGCATTAACACGGCGTGCGTTTTTACAGTTGGGTTGCTTGGGGCTGACGGCCTGTAGCATGCCTAAATTCAGCCTGCACGAATCCGCTGATGATGTGGATTTTGTATTAATTGCCGAACCCGCGCCGATAGAGATCGTACCGGGTAAACAAACGGCGGCCTTTACCTTTAATGGTGATTATCCTGCGCCAGTGATTCGCGCCCAGCAGGGTAAACGAATCCGCATTCGATTTATCAATCGCCTTAATGAACCCACCACGATTCACTGGCATGGCATTCGTATTGAAAATGCCATGGACGGTGTGCCGTTTTTGACGCAGCCACCTATTCCTGCCGGTGAAAGTTTTGTTTATGACTTTACCTGTCCTGATGCAGGCACCTTCTGGTATCACCCGCACGTTAATAGCCTTGTGCAACTCGGCAAAGGTCTGACCGGTGCGTTTATTGTTGAGGAAGC
>Ga0209395_1004554_pt1 | contig 16186 bp, 17 predicted proteins | sample GOMGulsemesocosm_3_FD_184635 | JGI IMG/M metagenome (GOLD analysis project Ga0209395, IMG submission 184635) | Methane-oxidizing microbial communities from mesocosms in the Gulf of Mexico - GOM9D Gulf of Mexico (SPAdes) (version 2) | ecosystem: Environmental > Aquatic > Marine > Cold seeps... | reverse complement strand
TATGTTAAATTTCAAGAAAAGGAAGAAAGGAGGCAGTAAAGCCTTCAATTTAATACAGTAAAAATAATGGGATAACACAAGCAGCCTTCTAAGAGGGCTGCTATCTTCCCCCTTCAAGGGGGTGAATCAAAACCACCTTCTAAGAAGGTGGATGTTTTTTGAATTTCCTACAAAACAATAAATCCAAGACATTAAGAGAAAAGCTTAACTAATGAAAAAGTCTAGTCGATTAAGTCTTCGGTTACAAATTCGATCTTTCAAAAATACATTTTTTCAATGCCATGACCTACCTTTCAAAGGATTATTACCTGATTGCCCTATTTTGAACAGTATGACTTGCCTATGTTACGTATTTTAACGGATAGAGGAACAGAGTATTGTGGTCGAGTAGAGCAACATGATTATCAACTATATCTAGCTATTAATGACATTGATCACACCAAAACAAAAGCAATGTCATCGGTATATTTAGATTTATCATCAATAATAGTTTTCACTTCTTTATCCAGCTCAATCAATTTGTCTTCTGGGTAAGTAAAATCATATTTATGGGCAAGTGTTAGCAGTAGTTGTAAAAATATTTTTCCTCGAAATTAACACCCATCTCACCGAATGATGCCATTTTATCTCGTGGTTATGGGGTGGTTTCTAATCGAGCTTTAATGGTCTATAGCCTGTTTATTTGTATCTGGAGTGTTAAAAAGTGTATGAGGGCATATGACTTTTATTTTCAGGCAGTAACAAACAAAAAGGATGTTATATTGCTTTCTATAGATGGTTATATACATCTATTTTTTAAATTAGGTGTTATTTTATTGTATTATTTGTTTGATTTTTGGGGTTTATAAGCTATACTTTAATTATGGGTTGAAACAGACTGATTACTTAGGAGTATCAAATGTCCATTGTTACAAACAAAAGAATCTTATTGGTTTCACTAAAGCTTAGTGTGTCTGCCTATGAAACTAAGTTTGGTGGAAAAAAAAGGGGGCGATTTCTGATTACACGTAGTGACTTAAGAGAGTTACTTGGCGTGTCAAAATTAACAACAGATACGATTGATAAGTTAGCTGAAGAATGCTTATCAATTGATCTGGCTCTAATAGATATGGAGGATTGTTTTGCCGTAATGGAAACAAACATGATTCTTAATTGGAGAAAAATTACAAGTCGTCTTGTTGAAGAATTTAGAAATGAAATTGATAGCGAGTTAACTGAGGACGAAGAGCTTGAGGAGCTATTAACCTGCATCGGCACGGACGCATTAAATGAAGAAGATGAAGAAGATGAATAAAAGAATATCTATGATAAATCCAATGATTTTTAACAAAACTGGAGAATAATCTTATGCCTATTTCATTTGAAGATATAGTAAATAACGTAAAAAAATTAATTGAAACAAATACTGATGCTCATTCTTTTTTAGAGATGCTACAAAAGCGAACACACCATTCTTCTCATATGAGGGTAACTCGCGCTCGTAACCAACTTAAAAAGCATATGGGGTTAATATTATCTACTCAGGAAATTAGGGCATTATTTAGATCGTTAGAAGAAACTGGAGCGGGTCGATACCGAAGAAAGAGTGAGGATACACCTGCACATTTTATATGGAGTACTTCTATTAGATTTACAGACCTAGTTGAAGGTGTTTTTTCTGATGAAAATTATGTTGTTGAGGGAGAGGAGGACAGTGATTTAAAAAATATTTCCGTTGTTAGAGACCCTGTAATAAGCAATTTCTTTGAAGTTGATGATAATAATTATTCAGAACGATTAATTACTCATCCATTTATCTTAAGAGATGATATTGTTTCTTTTATTCAGCTCCCAGTTTTATTGGAGTATGAGGAAGGAGAAAGATTGACATTATTTATACGCTCATTAGCTCTAGAGCAAGGTGATGATAACTTAGTTGATCATAAATATATTTTAAGATCAGACCTGATTATTGACATTTATTCCATTCCTGAGAATTTAACGTCAATAGAAGCTGGTAGGCTACAACATTTTATTGAATCATATACTAGAGAATATACTTGATTCTGATTATAAAGCTTACTCATCCAGTCAAATAATAACCAGTCATAAATCATTAGAACGAGGGTAGCCACTATTTTTATATGATTTTTAGCTGTAGGGAACAGTTGCGGTGGAAACTTATTCTTTTGGTTAATTATCCCATATTAAGCTTACCTGATATTCTTGAAATAAATGAAATTATTCATAGGGTAATCCAATAATATGCAATACGAATTTCAAGAACCAGCCATAGATCGAATAAAAATAAAAACATTTGGCATGGGTGGGCGAGGTGTTGATGCTATAAATCACATGCAAGCAAGCACGGTTAAATATGTGGACTTTTTTGTTTATACACCACAAAAAAATAGCTATAACTTGGATTCAGATCTTTTATTTCTAGTTGCTGGTATCAGCGACAGCGTAATAATGAAAAAATTCTTAAGTTTTGCAAAACATGCAAAAGAGTTAAACATATTAACGGTAGCTATTATCATTACAGACTTTAGTATAGATAATCAAACAGAACTAGAACAATACACTGATTCACTGATAGTCATCTCAGATAAAAAAGACAAACAGGTAAATGAACTAATTCTTGATATAGTTCGAGGAATATCTGATCTTATAACCCAACAAAGTTTAATAGGTTTTGATTATGCAGATATGGAAACCATTATAAAAGATGGTGGTCTTGTTATTGTTGGAACTGGAAACTCAAGTGGAAAACATAGAGCAATAGAAGCAGTCGAAAATGCTATTTTCTCCCTAAAATATTGTAGATTACAAAATATTAAAAAGGTATTAGTCAATATTTCAGCAGCAGAGATCGGGCTATCTGAGATTGATGAAATAGGTGATGTTATACATAACCTTGTCTCAGCAGAGACAATAAAAAAAATAGGGATTACAGTGGATGAAAGCCTCAGCCATACGATTAAAGTAACTCTTATCGCAACTAGGGTATAACCAGATACAGGCCACTGTGCACAGTGGGATTATCCAAATTGTTGGTTTTTAGCTGTAAAACCATGTGTCACCTTGGACAACTCAACATTCAGTTAAGAGTGTTGTAATGTATTTATTAATTATTGAGTGTATTGTAGAAATAATTTATGAAAAAATTTCAGAGTAATATATTAGGTTGTATAAGAAAATATAATGACTACCTTGGTGCCAAAAAATGGTTACAAAGAGCAGTGACAGAATTAGATGATATGTGCTATATCGAGTTGATTGATTCGATAGAGCCCGAGTTGATTAAGAATCAACTGCTCCATCATTATGTTTCAAAAAAAGTATCACTTGAGGAAACAGGTGATGTATTAATTAAAATTGAAGATTTACTACATAATAATGAATTTGAACTTGCGGACCAATACGCGGTATTTGCAATAGATCATATTGATCCGTTAAGTTATCAAGAACTAAAATCCAATTATATTAATTATTGTCAAAAAGAATTAGATAAGGAAGAGGATAAAAGAACGCTTGAAAATAAAATGTTTGGAACTCAGTTTAGTGGCTTAAAAGTAGAATTGCAGATTGATTATAAATCATATATTGATCATATTGAAACTCCAGCATTGAATAAGTACGCCTTAGAGAAGTTTAATATATATCTAACTAAATCTTTGTTACCAGATATTATTTTATCATCAAATAAAAACGGATCTTATCGATTCTTATCATGGGATGATGAACGTGCAAAGAGTCTAATCCAGGCAAATATTGGCGATAATATATCTTTTCCTGGTCATTTTAAATCAGAGGGTTCAAATGAACTTGAAATTATTGGAAATTTCACTCCTGATGGAAATGATTTGACTCACATCCAGTACGAAACAAAATCAAAAAAAGGGTATTTTGAAAGTGCAATAAATACATTGAGCAATAATAACGAGAAAATATTAACAAAAATATCTATTGATGGCTTTGTCAATATGAAAGAAGTTATACCAACAGGAGATCAAGGTAAAGCTATATATGCTGAGAATAATTACATCATTGATGGTGCTGCTGGTACTGGAAAAACAACTACGGTAATTCAAAAAATACGAATACTTACCAAGCGAAAAGACATTGATGCAAAAAGAATCGTTATTGTGGCAAAAAACAAGAATGTTAAGCTTCAGTTTTTAACCCTGTTAGATCATCTTGGTATCGAGGGGCTGAAAATACGCACAGTTGATGATTTTTTATTAGAAAATGATGAAATCAATTTGGCTGGTATTGATGTTGATTTTCTTGAAAAAGTAGAGCTTGAATTGTTATCTTATAGTCAGGTTTTTCATAAAGCTTTAAATGATAAGCGCAGGACCAGTATAGAAAAAATATCAGATGATGATAGTGCGAATATTTTTGACAAATTTGGCAATAATCCTGCTTTTATATCAGAATTAAAAAAGTACGATAAGCTATGTGTTGATCTTTTAGGAAATAGAAATAAACTTTCAAAATATAAAATATCTTTAGACAATAAAGTCGAATCTAAGTTGAAAGATATAAAACGTACAATTATTGAAGGAGAGATTAAGAGAATAAAGAAGACAAAATATGAAGGTGGATCTTATAATTTACTCGGAAATGAAATTGGAATTGATCAAGTGTCCAAGAGTTTTATTGATAGTATTCCAATAACGTCTACTCCTTTAATTAATGAATTTAAAAATGAATTTAAAAATGAGTTGGATAATTTAGATAGAAGCGTTAAAAGGACTCGTGATAGCTTAAAAATTGTAAAATCTAAACTGGTCTCTATTTTCTATTCCAATGAATTTATGGTAATGCTATTTCCAAATAAGTTGGAATGTAAAGTTGCTCTTTTATACGCAAATAAAGAAAATAAATCGATTAGAAAAATACACACTTTGATTGTTGATGAAGCCCAAGATGTATCTATATCTAATATAGAACTATTCAGGTTAATTTCTGAAAATATTATATTAGTTGGAGATGAAGCTCAAAGGGAAAACATTAATGGTATAGGGCGATGGTCAAAGATTATGAATAATAAAAAATTCTTTAAATCTGAAAGTGAAGGTATCTATAGGCTTAAACATAATTTTAGACAAACCTATGAGCTTGGGGTGGTCAGTTACAATTATAGGCAACTAATTCTTGGGCACAAAATTGAAGATATAAAGAGTGAATACTTTGAAAATCAAATTGGATTTAATATTCCCGAATTGCTCTATATAAAAAAAACAAATGAAATTTTAACCATTGTGTTAAAAAAATTGAAATATATAAATGATTCATTTACGAGAAAGTTTCCTCTTGTATTGGTTTATGAAAAAAATGGAAAAAATTTTGAAAAAATGTTTGATTTGGAAAAAATATCCTATACTCAGAATCCGCAGAATGAAGCAGTAGATGTTTTGTTAATTGATTCAAATGCGATTGCTGGAAGAGAATTTCCTGTGATGCTGGTTAATATATCAGCTAATACCGCTGATGAAAATATATATATAATGTTGAGTCGTGCACGATTTGATTTGACTGTATTAGTTAATGCTAAGCATCAAGTTAGTAGTAATATAGAAATACTGCTTGATAATGGAATGATAAAAAATAATATAGTTAATTAACCCCTGAAAGCTTTAGGGCAGCCTTTATTTACATAGGGGAATAAGGAAAACCTTACATTGCAGTCGGAAAGTAGAGTGAAGTATTTAGCTGCCTTGCAATTAGCGGATAAAGGGGATTTAAGTACGCTATTAGCGTACGCGAGAATGTAGTTAATTAAAAACCTTTCTCCAATCACTTAATAAGGCCACATAGCCGAAGATACTTGCTTTAGCAACATGTCGTTTATCTGCGGTAATAAATTGACATGCATTGCTAATGGCTAAAGCATGATAGCTGGCATCGTAGAAAGAAGGAAAACCTGATTTTTTATGACCATGCGCACAAATATCAATGGCCTTTAGAATAGTGTTCTTATCTAATTCCACGATTTCTAAATTAGCCGATTGATATTGCGTTATTAATGCATAGACATTTTTAATCGGAAAGGGACTCGCTGCAGCAATACTTAGAACCTCATATAAAAATAGCGAGGGTACCAACACCTTAATATTTCTTTGACTCAGTTCAGTGATCAACTCAACGACTTCTTGGTGATCAGGTTCTTGTAAAAATAATTTGCTGAACACACAAGAGTCTAAAACCACTTTATTCATTATTGTCCTGAAGATCTGTTGATGGTATTTCTTTGTCTGCTCGCAAATGCCGAATGATTTCTTCAGAAGATAAGTCCATTTTAACGGGTTTAATCTGATTTATCATTTCGATAAATTGTTTAGCATTTTCTTTTTTATCTAATTCTTTAAGTGCATTGGCAATGGCTCTGTTCATCAACGCCGTTTTTTGGCCCCTGGGAATGCGATCAAGCCCTTGTTTATTTTCAGGAGTCAAATATAAAGTGGTTCTTACTTTACTTTGTTCGGTCTGATTTGTGGTTTTCATGTCATCACGATTAACATCTATTAATGACACCATTGTATAACATATTAAAGGCGGTGTTTGATTTGTTATACTGTACGATAAGCAAGCATTATCGCACAACATAATGTTATAATTGCCCCATGAAGGCACTAACAAAAAACATCAGTCAGGCAAGAGATTTAAGTCAAATCGAAAAAGCCCAAAAATATAATGAGGCAGCCAAAGGCGCTTTTGCTGAAAATACGGAGCGAGCCCGAAAAGCCGACTGGAAAATATTTGAAGGCTGGTGTGATGAAAACAAGAAAATTTCACTGCCAGCCTCAACTGAAATGTTAGTGGGTTTTATTGATGCCCAAGCAGAAGTAAAAAAAGTCGCTACGGTTAAACGCTATCTCACGACCATCGCAACCGCTCATAAAGCGGCGGGGGTTGAAAATCCGATTCAGAATGAATTCGTGAGATTAGCTGTTAGACGGATGGCACGCAAAAACGGTACCCGACAAAAACAAGCCAAAGGCTTTAACTGGCCACAAATTCATTTAGCATTACAAACACTGGATGACTCGCCTCGCTCTCTTTTAGATAAAGCCTTGGTCTGTATTGCTTATGATACATTGTGCAGACGTTCTGAAACGGTAGCGATTCGTGTTGAGGATATCTACTTTTCAGAAGATGGTTCTGCTACCGTCACTATCATAAAGAGTAAAACAGACCAAACCGGTGAAGGCACGGTGAAATACTTATCGCATACCAGTGTTGATTATTTAAAGCAATGGTTGGCATTTTCTGAGATTACTGAGGGTTATGTGTTTAGAGGCTTAAACCGGTGGCATCAGGTTTTACCTGGGGCTCTATCCGGTGAAGGGGTGACGCGTTCATTGAAACGAGTGGCTCAACAGTCGGGGATTGATATCGAATCTATCAGTGGTCATTCTACACGGGTTGGAGCGTGTCAGGATCTGGTGAGTGCGGGGATCGATATGCCGGCTATTATGCAAGCAGGCGGTTGGAAAAATCCAGAACGGGTGGCTCGGTATTCGGAGCAGCTGCAAATTAAACGCGGCGGTATGGCTCAGTTGGCCGCAATTCAGCGAAGGTGAATAGGAGTGCGAGATGGTTGAGCGTGTTTATTTAGAGTGTCATGATGAACAACAGAATAAACATCGGTTTTATCAATTGTTTGTGATGCGGGGTCTTTTGGGTGACTGGGCATTAATTAGAGAATGGGGGCGTGTGGGTTCGCCTGGGACTGTTCGGAAAGATTGGTTTGAGACAGAGGGGCAAGCTGACTCGGCTCGGTCAATAATTACGCAACAAAAAATTAAAAAGGGTTATCAATTGCTTGAAAGGAAAAAACTAATATTTAGTTAATGTTATACATACTCGATTATCTGATGTGTCAACACTTTTCAGGACACAAGTTCACACAGTTTTTTGCTGTATTTCGTAATCTACGGGTGATAAATAATCATTTGCTGAATGAATTCTCTCTCGGTTGTAAAACACCTCAATATATTCAAATATTGCCTGTTTAGCTTCATTTCTAGTTTTGAATTGATATTGATGAACCAGTTCCGTTTTTAAAGTGTGAAAGAAGCTTTCTGATACAGCATTATCCCAGCAATTTCCTTTACGACTCATAGACTGAATAATATGATGCTCTTTTAAAATAGTCCTATGGCTATCCGATGCATACTGGCTTCCTCGATCAGTATGCCAAACCAAGTCTTTGAGTGGTTTACGTTTCCAGATAGCCATCAATAAGGCATTATTAACCAATTCAGCTTTCATTCTATTATCCATTGACCAACCGACTATTTTTCTTGAAAAAAGGTCAATAACAACAGCTAAATATAGCCAACCTTCTTGCGTGTGAATGTAGGTAATATCTCCCACATAATAGCGATCTGGCTCTGATACAGTGAATTGCCTGTCTAATAAATTGGAAGCAATAGGCTTATTATGTTTAGAGTCTGTTGTTACTTTAAATTTCTTTTTTGTTTTACACCAAAGCCCAGCCTGCACCATTAGTCGGCCAATACGGCGGCGACTGACAATGATATCTTGCTCAGCAAACCTGTTCTTTAATCGACGCGTTCCGTAAGACCCTCGTCCCTTTTTAAACAAAATCTTTAGTTTTTCAATTAACAGTTCATTTTCTTCTTCCCGTTTTGTCTTTGGCGCAATAAGCCAGTGATAATAGCGACTGCGAGAAACGCTCATAAATTTGCATAGAGCTGAAATGGAATAATCTGGGCAATGTTGTTTTATCCATGCGTACTTCACCGTATTTCTTTCGCAAAGTACGCTGTGGCCTTTTTTAGCAAATCACGCTCCTGAGTAACTCTGGCAAGCTCCTTCTTTAGACGTTTGTTTTCGTCATAAATATGCTCATCAGTTCTATCAGTCGGCTGCTTCGGTGCAGAGTATTTCCCTATTCAAGTATGTAAGGTATTTACATTCACACCTAATTCCCTGGCTGTTGCTGCAATAGGTTGATCAGATTCAAGCGTTAACTTAACCGCTGATTCTTTATATTCTGATGTATAGGTATTTTGTTTTTTAGTTTCTTTGCTCATTTTAGACACACTTATTTTCTTTAACAGTATTTTAAGTTGTGTGTCCTGTTTAGTGTAGCCACATCAATCTTGTAATAAATACATGTTATCCAGTTTAGTGTTCTTGAGTTTGAAGGAAACTAGTGACACAGAGTATTATGTTAAAATATAAGATATGTAGATCAGGATAATAACTTGACTATGCGTAATAAAACAATATGACATGAGTGAATATAAACGCCAACACTTTATCCCATGTAGTTATCTGAAGTTCTTTTCAGTAACGGGCACATGGAGCAACACTAGGAATACACAGATATTCTTTACTGATGGAGCGACTTCAAATAAAACTAAAGTAAGCAATTTGGGGGTAGAAAGTTATACTTATTCAAAAGAGAACCCAGAATTTGATAAACAGTTTCACGACATGGAGAGGCATTACCCAGCAATTATACAAAAACTACTAGATGGAAAACTTGCATTGTCTAGCTCTGACTATTTTGGCTTATTCATGATAATGGTTGATTTCAATCTTCGTAATGTTGCTTATGAAAATAAAACAGAAGGTGAGAGAAGACATGCTTATGAAGCTATATCACGTAGTTTCAACTCAGATGTTTTTCAAGAAGCAAATGGTAATGGTTCGTCAATGCAAGGAATGATGGATTGGCTTACAGAAAATTGGCGGGTGCAACGAATCATTCCAGAAACAAATGAAAAGTTTTTGACTTCGGATAACCCGTCAACGATATTTAGCAATCCAAAAAACGGGAAACCTGTAATGTTATATTTACCCGCCCACCCAAAACTTGGGATAATTGCATACGATAGACGCTACCTTAAAGTTGTTACAGAAAAAACAACAGACGATGCACTCAGCGTCTTAAACGGTCTTCAGGTTAATAGATGTGTTCGCCATACTTTTTCAGATCATGATATTACAAATGAACAAAATAACTGGAAAAACCTTCGAGAACTATCATCAAAAGAGAAGCCTACGAGGTGGATAGACAATAATGAATGGAAGGCTGATTATATTTCAATATCCAGCCCAGTATTTGAAAGATTTACATTTATAAAAAAACTCAACCCATTCCCCGTGCTTTCTTCAGCTATAAAAAAGGCGTTGTATGAATAACATTCATACCATAGTCATGACTAAAACGTATAACATCAAATAATTCAACCGGACGTGCTACGCTGCCGCTTCGCACATCCGTTATTTCAAACGTTATATTTATAAGGAAAGTTCAGCATGAAAGCTAGTATAGAAGATCATAAGTTAAAAATTGCTAAGCAAGCAGAAGCAAATTTGCCATTATTGATGGCAAATTATAAATCTGGTGATTTAGAATCATTGGGGAAGTTATGTAATTCTATAAATACTTTAGCTGAGTTTTATCTAGATAATTTAGATTCCGATATGGTCAAAAGAATCCCCCGATTAATGGCTTATTTAGATGATAAGTTTAAAAATTGTATCGTATTAATATTAAAAAAAGCTACTAAAAATTATTCATATACAGCCAATAATATAACAAAGTTTATTCGTGGTGAATCTTTACATGGGGCAAGCGATAATCAATGTGGCAAAAGAAAAACTTTACATGAGTATGTATTTGAAAAGAATAATGATATTGATTATGAGTTTCAAATTAGTTGGAATTGGATTGCTGGACCTAATTTAAGGTCATCAGAAGGCCATATTGATTCAGGTGGCCCATTTGTTCATGCAATTAACTTCAATGACAACAGAATTGAAGTTTCTTTAATCGAGGCTGTAATCATATCTATTGCCTTTGAGTTTTGGCAAGCAAATACTAATAACCAGCCCGAGGCTAGTACTAAGGTATTTGTAAAATTCAACCCTGATTGGTTTGTTCATGATTGGGGGCAAGATTTAGCAACTAAAGTAAAAGAACAATTAAGTCTATATCATGGAGTCACCGTGCCTGAGAATGACACCTAAACTTTCATCATTGCACCTTTCCTGCCATTTATCTTATAAACTCAATCTATACTTGATTATCACTGCACTCCCAACGCCTTATTTTTAATAGACGAACCTGAACGACACCTTCATCGTTCTATTATCTCCCCTCTTCTTTCTTCTCTTTTTCAAAAAAGATCAGACTGTGCATTTATAATTTCAACTCATGATGTTGGTTTGCCTATGGATAATCCTGAATCTAATGTACTGGTTGTTCGTGGGTGCGAGTGGAATGGGATTAATTTCTCACGCAAATATGCAGATGTCACACAGTTCCATTTTAAACATACTTTGCTTATAAATGACCTCAGGGTTCTGCTTGAAAAAGAAAGAAATACTAATGAGCACTTTACTTATATCGATGAAAATACCTTTCTAAAACCAAAAGCCAGGCCTAAAAAGACCTGGTATGCCTGTAACCATAAACGATGAAATTATCGATGTGGGTATCACCCCTGATTATATTTTTCACCTTAGAAATGAAGTGAATGGTACATCGATGAATTACTTTTATGAAGCTGACTGTGGCACCGAAACTATTAATCCTACAAAGGATCAGCCGGTTTCGATTTATAAAAAGATGCTGGCTTACTTCTATACCCATGAATTAAACATTCATACCGAGCTCTGGAACATTAAAGATTTTCGAGTACCTATTGTCACCACGAGTGACAAACGGATAGAACATATGATTGAGGCGAATAAAATATTTAACAATGGGGAAGGGTCGGAACTGTTTCTGTTTACTACCAAAGATGCTTTACGGAAAGAACCTGACATTACTCATCAAAAGTGGATTAATGGGAGAGGTGAGAATGTAACCGTTCTTTAGGGGTGAACGGATAATACTATCATATTGTTATATTATAAAATACTGACTAAAATACTCAGTTGAAATACTAGATAAATAGGCGTATATATTGGGTAAAAATAATAAAAACCAAACCTACCGAAAGATAGGGACGGAAAGTCTAGGATCCTTGTTTAAGGAAAGCCGGATTGCCGAGTCTGACTGCGTAACTGCCATATAAAAAAATTAAATTTTTTATTTAGAAAGGGTGCGACAGTGAAAAATAGAATTAATACCGGTGATTATTTTCCCGAATTTTTCAGTATTACAACAAGACAAAAATATGGTTTTAAAATTTTCAATTTTCAATTTTTCTATTCACTATTAATTTCTATATTTTTATTATTTGGGTGTATAATTTCTGAGCCAATTTTGGCAGAGGATTTACCTCTTTTGGTTTCGCCAAACATTGCAGCTCCTGGTCAAACAGTTACGGTTAATGGGGTAGGGTTTCAAGACGGAGCGCGTGCGTTGGTCTGGGGTGGACAGGATATTCTAACCAGTAATATTGATACACCTGATCAAAGTTTTGGGGTCGTAGTTTCTGGTAGTTATGCATATGTAGCTGATTTCGAAGGTGGCTTACAGATAATTGATATCACCATCCCCAGTTCTCCATCTATAGTCGGAAGTCTTAATTCAGTTCGCCCCGTCAACCTGGCAATCAACAAATATGCCTATGTTACAGATATAACGGGAATCAAAGTAATCGATATTAGTGACCAAACTTCTCCCTTCATAATCGGTAGTCTAATCAGCCCTTCTGGTGCTGGAGCTTATGATCTCGTAATTTCAGGCAACTATGCGTATGTTACGAGCAGAGAAACTTTGCTTGTTGTTGATATCAGCGACCCAACTTCTCCCCATGTTGTAGGAAGCATTTCTACACCAGATCAAATGTTAAGTATTGTCCTCAAAGACAACTATGCTTATGTTGCAAATAGGTTCGAAGGGCTAAAAGTAATCGATATTAGTGACCCAACCTCTCCTTTTATTGCAGGAAACATTGTAACCACTGGAGATAGTTATGCTGTTGCAATATCAGGCGATTATGTTTATGTAAGTGATCAGGCTGGTATCAAGGTAATCGATATTAGTGACCCCACTTTACCTACGATAGTACGTAGCATAACCATTCCGGAATTTCCTTTTACTAGTTTCCCATATGATATTGCGATTTATGGCAACTATGCTTATGTAGCTTGCTACACCAATTTAAAAGTAATTGATATTACAAATCCTCTTTTACCATCTGTAGTTAGTAGTGTCGAAACACCTGGAGATGCTTATGGTGTAACCACTTTTGGTCAATATGTTTATGTTGCAGATGTATCGAATGGACTTGCCATATTTCCAGTGGCCATTTCATCAAATACCAATTTTGTTGATTCCGCAACCCTTGAGGTTGTTTTACCCTCTCATCTGCCTAACGGCACCTATGACGTTACGGTACTGAACCCTAATGGCACTATTTATAAAGGCTATAATGCAATAACGATTACAAGCCCTCCTGCGTCTGCCAGTATCTCCATAGAAACCTTAACAAATGGAATAGATGCTGATGATCCTCCTGGGCCAACTATAGTAGTAGATCAAGCAATAACATGGACATATGAAGTTACTAATACAGGCACTGAGATTGTTTATGATATTGATGTTGTAGATGACCAAGGAATAATAGTCAACTGTCCTACAAATATTCTAGATATCGGTCAAACCATGTCCTGCACAGGGGATGGAATTGCAGAAATAGGGCCATATGAGAACAAAGGTACAGTGAATGGAGTAACGTTAAATAGCTCTATGGTGACTGATTCAGATTTAAGCCACTATACGGGAGTAGTAGAGGAAAAAATTATACTTTTATTGCATGGAATGAACTCTGGCCCTTCTACTTGGGATGATTATGTCACCTTTAAATTTAATGGTTCTTGTCCCACAATTTATAACGGAGCTATAAATGGTAATTCAACTCCAAATAGGCAAGGAATTTCTTGTTATCGTGTAGAGTTTGGTGCTTATGACTCAGGAACAGGGCTTGAGGGAGTCAAGCCCAGTATTTCTGGATCATCAGGTGATTTTTCAACGTTTGACCAATTAAGTATTGAAGTGCTTTCAGCTGTCCAAAGTATTGTTTCTAGGCATTTCAATGCAGAAATTGTTTTGATTGCTCATAGTCGTGGAGGCATTGCTGCACGAGCATTCCTTCAAAACCAAAACCTTACTTATTTTTCTTCACATTTTTTTATTAAAGGTTTACTTACAATTGGAACTCCACATCTAGGGAGTCCGCTTGGAAGATTCTGGGAATATTTAAATGGACATCCTAGAAATATTTGTGAGTTCGGTATACCGAATCAACCCTGCATTAAAGATTGGCATGTTGTCGATTTTTTAAATAATAAGCCATTTTTCCCTTTTATTACAAACTGCCAACCATTATACCTATTCAAACCTACACTTGACGTTAGAACACCAACAATAGACTATTTAAGTGATCTATCTGATCAAATATTAGATTTAAATAATAATATAAAAAACCTTTACAATGGCCCTATTGTTTATGGACAATTGAAATATCAAGGATTGAACTTTGGTATTTTACAACCTATTGAATACAAAGGAATTAGATTATATTCTATTTTTGATTCAAAACTCAAAGGCGATCTTTGTCCACAAGTGACTACTCCAAAAGATATACCCGATAACCTTTCTTCGTGGACTAGTGCTCAGGAAGTTATGCTTGGTTCAAAAGAACCTCGTGATTTCAATGGGGATGGGATTGTACCATATGAAAATCAAGACTATATTAACCACCCTGATTTTCCTGCTGGCGCAAAAAAATATGATGGAAAGACAAAGAGAAAAATACTACATACAAAAGAACCAGAAGAAACTGATGATATAGATAGGGTTATTCTGGATATGATGGGTGGCGATTGGAGTGACTTATAAAGAAAAATAGAAACTTATCCACAAGGTTGGCAGTAATGTTTAAGTTATACTAGTTAAGTAATTAATATTATTGGTTTTATTACTACTAGCAAAGTAAATTTATGAAAAATAATTTGTTTATTTTAAGAGTTACACTCGCTTTATTTTCTTTAATTATTCTTATTAGTATTATTTATATAACTCAATTTTATTTAGAAAATAATAGAGTTTCTGATGATCAAAAATCAAAAGGAATAACTAATGAGTCTCATATAGTTTCGGATGAGTACATAACAAAAAAAAAATCAGATTCAAATGGGGAAGTTTATGGTAGCGGTCAATTTCCTTCTTTTGATTCAAATCAGGAATTAGGTGATTGGGTAAGAGCAGAATCACCTAATTTCGCATATGATTATTGGAATGATTTATACACCAAGAACAAAGCCAGCGAATTGCAAATCGCATCCCGTGCGTTAGCTGTTACCTTAAGAAAAGAGGATAGCAATGCAGTATATGAAGATATAAAAAACAGAATTAACGACCTAGATGAATCACCAGACCGCAAAGAGTGGTTAATTTTTATCCTTGGTAGAGCAGCAACCCCCGAAGGAGTGGATATATTAGTCAATGAAATTCTTGATAATCCACAACACCCCCTAAAAGAACAGCTATTAAAAGCAACTGAAGATTCGTCCAAATGGAGATGGGATGAAAAGTTTCATGTCGAAATATCTCCTATTTTAGAGGATGCCTGGCTACAAAGCGAAGATGATAGTACTATCAAAACAATAACTAAATCTATTGCAAAAATTGGTTCACCGGATGCAGTTGCATTACTGTTTGATTATGCTGAAAAAAATAACGATGATACAAAATCAAGAGCTATTAAAGGTTCAATTTATGAAATTCGAAACCCTGAAACCATTCCATATCTATCATTAAAACTTCTAAATTCCCCTCCAAATAGCACACTGTTTTATCTAAGTGGTGAAACACTTGCGGATATGGGCAACGTTAAAGCTACAGAGGTTTTGTTAAATTTGAGAAAAATAACTTCTGACGATTCTGTTGAAATTATCGATGAATGGCTTAGGAGAGCCCGCGACCCTGATTCTATAAAGCTATTGGAAAATAACTCCTATAAGCTAGACATATAGCCCATAAAAATCACAAATAGATACCAAAGTCATCTTTAACTTATCGTGTTTTTACTTGTTAACTTTATATAACATAAAAGATATTATCTATAGCTATTAGTCTAACGATTTAATTTAATGCTAAATACTAAGAGAGGTAGTTGTGAGTTTATTGGAACTAGACAAAATCCGATATAAATAACAATTTATGCTATTTTTTGTTATTGTTGATCATAGGCATATTTAC
>Ga0209395_1004552_pt1 | contig 16190 bp, 13 predicted proteins | sample GOMGulsemesocosm_3_FD_184635 | JGI IMG/M metagenome (GOLD analysis project Ga0209395, IMG submission 184635) | Methane-oxidizing microbial communities from mesocosms in the Gulf of Mexico - GOM9D Gulf of Mexico (SPAdes) (version 2) | ecosystem: Environmental > Aquatic > Marine > Cold seeps... | reverse complement strand
AGATAAGGTTCCAGAAAATTGGATTCGGAAACAAACTCTTGTAAATGCAGAGCGTTATATTACCGAAGAATTAAAGGAATATGAATCCAAGATACTTGGCGCCGAAGAGCGTATTCTAGCTATAGAACAACAATTATTTGCTGAACTGGTAAGCTGGATGCATCAGTTTATAAAACCTGTGCAGCAAAATGCACAATGTATTGGGCAGTTGGATTGCTTGTGTGGTTTTGCACAATTGGCAAAAGAGAATGCCTATGTATATCCAACTATTGACGATTCTTTTGACCTAGAAATTAAGGAAGGGCGTCACCCGGTTATTGAAAAACAATTACCTCTAGGAGAGGCCTATATAACAAACGATGTGTTTCTAGATAGAACGTCACAACAAATCATAATGATTACTGGGCCAAACATGTCTGGTAAGTCGGCTATTTTACGTCAAACAGCATTGATTGTTCTACTAGCTCAAATGGGTAGTTTTGTTCCTGCTGAAGCAGCTAGAATTGGTTTGGTTGATAAAATATTTACCAGAGTAGGGGCAAGTGATAATATCTCGATGGGGGAGTCTACATTTATGGTAGAAATGAATGAAACCGCATCTATATTAAATAATATATCAGAACGTAGTCTGGTACTTTTAGATGAAATAGGTAGAGGGACTAGTACTTATGATGGTATTTCAATTGCCTGGGCAATTAGTGAGTATTTGCATGAACACCCCTCGAAGGCAAAAACATTATTTGCTACGCATTATCATGAACTTAATGAAATGACAGAAACCTTTGAACGCATTAAAAACTTCAATGTCTCTGTTAAGGAATTAAAGGATAATGTACTTTTCTTAAGGAAACTTGTCGCGGGAGGTAGCGAGCATAGTTTTGGGATTCATGTGGCTAAAATGGCAGGGATGCCACAACAGGTTATTCATCGCGCCAATAAAATATTAAAGCAATTAGAAAAATCACATTCCAGTGAGGAGCTTACCGATAAGGTCAAGTCATTAAATGATGAGATGCAGTTAAGTTTTTTCAATCTGGATGACCCTCTTTTAGAGGAGATTAAAGATGAAATTTTGCATATAGATATTAATACCTTAACCCCTGTTGAGGCTCTAATGAAGCTTAATGAAATTAAGCGAATGTTGGTAAAAAAGAAGCGTGCATAAAAAAAAATATTTTTTTTAATAAAAGCCTTTGGTATTATAAGAATTGTATTAAATTTGCACCCGCAACAGCCGTTGTACGTTCATTAAAAACTGCGAAAGTAGCTCAGGGGTAGAGCATCACCTTGCCAAGGTGGGGGTCGCGGGTTCAAATCCCGTCTTTCGCTCTACACACTGTTAAAATATACCAAGTTGCTGAAGTGGTGGAATTGGTAGACACGTTGGACTTAAAATCCAATGGCCTTTGGGCCGTGCGGGTTCAAGTCCCGCCTTCAGTACAAATGAAAAGCTCATACGAAAGTATGGGCTTTTTTTGTTTTCAGAAATGCAAAAGCGGCAGCTTTTTAGCATGGATGAAAACAAAAAATGGCATCCACTGTGTGGATGAGCATTTTCTCAACATGTTGAAGCGGGACTCACCGTAGGTAATTCAAAACTTATCTAACAAGATTTATCTTATGTCGATTTAACACTGCTGTTAATCGACACAAGCACAGGCGCTTATCGATTAAATATAAATTGTTTTAATGTTTTTACTTATTTGCAAGTAATAGCCTACAATAAGATTAAAGACATTCGTAATCCATATTGTTAAATCAAATAGAGTGGGATAACTTAAATTATATTTTTATGAAAAAAATATTACGTAGTATTGTAATTATCTTCACTCTTTTAATAAGCATTAGCTTAATTAATTGTCAAACTGACGATGATTTTGCAGCTACAGAAAGTGAAGTATTTGAAAAATCACTTTATAAACAAAGAACTATTTCTATATCTGAAATTCCGGATCTTAAACATTTTATAATCTCACAATCCAACCAAGGAATCTTTAGTACTCAAAATGAGCCAGCTCATCACGTTTCATTTGACTTAGACAATATTACAGAAATAATAGATACCTTAAATAATAAGAACTACTCCCTAAGCTTTACTTTTCCCAACCAGTCTATAGGTGAATTTTATAATCTCATAGTTAGTAAAGATCCCTTAGGCAATATCAAAAAACCATATGTTTTAAAATATAAAAGCGATGCCTCACATCTGGATCAATATATGGAGAACAATTATGATTTTAGTTTTTTCAAAGGCAGTGTTGAATTACATAAATACACAGACTACCTTAAAAATGCTAATTTTTCTCAAACCGAAGAAGACAACTGTCCTCCTGATTTAGATGAATATGGCGATCCTATCGCTTGTGAAACCACACCTGTTGACGGTAGTGGAGGCGGAAGCAGTGGTGATGGTAATGACACAGGAGGCCCTACTGATTCAGATTTTGGAGGTTCTGATAATGATGATGTACCCTTTTCAGCAGAAAGCCGATGGCTTTGCAATTGGAGAAGCCAACATCATGTAAGCCCTCAAGATTGTAACAGACCAGATAAAGGAGGCACATGGGTATTAGTTATCACCATAAGAGGGGCCTCAACATCTGCTAATCCAAATGGACTTCCTCAAACCGTAGAAGACAATTGTCCTGAATGTATAACATCCTCAGATGGAGGTATTGGTATTGTTACAGAAAAGACCGACTGTGATACTTCTAAAGAAGATTTAAAAAAGATTTTTCCAAATGCAAGTGATGCCAATATGAAAACTCTAGCGACTGCGATTAATGATTATGGCAAGGATTTTGGGATACATACAAAAGAACAGTTACAGCATTTTTTAGCACAAGCAGGGCATGAGACAGGAGGATTCACTACCTTAAATGTTTCAGAAAGTACATACTGGACGACTGCAAGTAAATTAGCAGAGACATATAAAAACCTTACCATGGATTCTACATTAGCGGCTAATAATAGTGATAGATATTATGCACCTGATTATTTACGAAACTCATCAGCAGTAGCCAATATTGCCATGTGTTGTAAATATGAAAATGGAAATGTAGCCAGTGGTGATGGATATAAATATCGTGGTCGTGGTATTTTTCAATTAACTTGGAAAGAAAATTATGCTGCCTTTAAAACCTGGTATAATAATAAATATAATCCCGACATTGACCCAGTAACAACTCCAAATATAATAGCTGACAATGTGAAATTATCAATAATGAGTGGTTTATGGTATTATAAAAAAAGAGTTTTAGATAAAATAACCGTTGATAGCACCACTACGGTAAGTCAAGTAACAATCCCTATTAATGATCAATTAACAGGAATAAAAGACAGAAAAGAGCGATTTAAAAAAGCTCAAGATTCAATAAACTGTTTATAAAAATAAAAAATATGAAAACAATAAAATTAATATTATTAATATGTTTTATAGGTGTTATATTTAATTGTAAAGCACAACAAATACGGGAGCTAAATTTAGAAACCAATATCATAGGCACATGGATAATGAATGACGATCCCTTAGTTAAAATCATATTTACCTCTAGAGGTAAATACTTACTATATAATGATAATGTATTAATGGACACCTATACCTATTCTTATAGTTTTGGAAAATCATGCAACAGTGAAACCTTAACCAGCGATGACGACATCTTTTTAAGAATTGTAAATACAAGTGTTGAATTTGGTGATACAATTTGCTATTTTATAAATACAATAAATATTAATTTAAGTGGAGTTACCACTTTATCACTAACTTCTGCTGGCCGGGGAAGATTGGTATTATTTACCAAACAATAACAGTATTAAAACCAATCATTAAATAAGTTCTTTCTAAACCGAGCAGATTAGCCAGTTTTTAATTTAATGAGTTCAACTTCTGTAAATGGGACAGCTACTTCTTCTGAATATACACCTCTTATCAATGCAGGCGGAAGTGGCATGATGTTTATCTATGTAAAAGTAGATAACAAATAGATCTTATATTATCAATTGAGTCTTTGGCTAAGTTAATAAAAAAATATATTTATGAAAAGTATAAGAAGCATAACAATCGTCTTATTGCTACTTTTAACAAGTGTAGCACAATGTCAAACTGCAAATATTATAACTCCAAGGGAATTTGATAATATAGAAATTAATGGCGTTAAATTTATAGATATTAAAAATACTCTAGGAGAACAAAATGCAGTTGGATCCTTATTTGGGGCAGCAATTAAGATTGAAAAAGATGATGACCCTATTTATGGAGGGGCAATACTTTCTATTGATTTTTATTATGATGGATTTGATTTTAGTTTTTATGAAAAAGAATTGTCTTCATTTGATATTACAAACAATAAATCAAATATAACCATTCAAGGTGTAACAGTCACAATTGGTGATAATATCAGTGACTTGGGAAGAAATGTGATTTTTAATAATGATAATGATGGCAGTAAGAGTATACTGTATCAATATTGTAATGGTTGTAACGATTATATTTATATAGATTTTGACCAAGTCACTAAAAAAATCACTGAAATAGGTTATATCGACCAAACCTAAGAATAAACCAAACAGTAATAAGCTTTTTCTAAACAGATAAAATTACCCATTTCTTATTTGGGTTAGAGGGGTCTTGATTCGTTAAAACCAAGAGAAGCCCTATATATTAGGGCTTTTATTATTTGTAAAGGGGATATCTAATATTTTCACTAATTGATCCATAAAAACACACTTAAAACTGTGACTTATGGTATTATAAAAAAAGAGTGTTAGATAAAATAACCGTTGATAGCATCACTACGGTAAGTCAAGTAACGATCCCTATTAATCCCAAAAAGAAAGGGTTAACAGATAGAAAAGAACGATTTAAAAAAGCTTAAGATTCAATAAACTGTTTATTTAACTAAAAAACCAGTAAAGACTAATAAAAATACAAGAATAGTGCATTAGTAAAAACAACTCAAGTTGACGCTTCTCTATAAACTTTATTACCCCCATATTTCTTAGTTTTTTGAACAATCTGTTTGATTTAATACTATTGATTGCTTCAATTTCCCCAGTATTTGATTGAAATCACTGCAATAATAATGCCGATTTGTAGTATGATTTTACGGGAAACCGTAAAACAGAAAAATAAATGGTATATAAAACAAGTAAATTGTCTTATATACCATTTATATCTAAGTAAATTGAGTTTAGGACTAAATGTTACATAATGTAGAATCTACTTAACAATATGATCATTGATTCCTTTTGCTTTCAAATATCGCTCTAAATTAGCTTTGTTTAGGACCTCGCTATCTCCATACTTTTCACGTATTTCGATTAGTCTTTTATGCATGTTTTCTTGAACATTCTTGTATTCTGGATGGTCATAAAGATTATTCATTTCTGAAGGATCCTTTTCTAAATCATATAATTCCCATACATCAATATCGTAATAAAAATGAATCAACTTATAGCGATCTGTACGGACGCCATAATGACGTTTTACGTGGTGCTCTCCCGGAAATTCATAATAGGTATAATAAATGGCATCTCTCCATGCGCTTACTTCACCACTTACTAATTTTCGGAATGATTCCCCTTGAACATCTTCGGGAATAGTCACATTGGCGTAATCTAAAAAGGTAGGTGCAAAGTCTAAATTTTGAACCATTTTATCAATCACTGTACCCGCTTTAATTTCTTTTGGATAACGTACTAAAATTGGCGTTCGGAACGATTCTTCATACATAAAACGTTTATCGAACCATCCGTGCTCTCCTAAATAAAACCCCTGATCGGAAGTATAAACTACAATGGTGTTTTCAGATAAACCGTTTTGCTCCAAATAGTCCAATAGCTCTCCAACGCCATCATCAACAGATTGAATGGTACGTAGGTAATCTTTCATATATCGATCGTATTTCCATAAGGCCAATTCTTCTCCGCTTAAGGAATCTGCTTTGAATTTTTTAATAATTGGATTGTAATAGGCATCCCAGGCAGATTTTTGTTTGTCATCCATCCTGTTATACATGCCTTGAAAATGTTTTCTGTATTTTGTTTTTATATCACCTTTGGCATCCAACATCTTTAGGTCATAAACCAGATCCATATCTTTAGCAATGCCCATTTCATGAGCCGCAGCGGCAGGCCTGTTGTTATAATCATCAAAGAAATTTGCTGGAGGGGTAAACGTTTTGTCATCAAATAAGTTCAAATACTTTTCTTCCGGCATCCATGTTCTATGGGGTGCTTTTTGATGGTATAATAGCAAAAAAGGTTTATCAGCAACGCGCTTGTTTTCTAGCCAATCCAATGCAATGTCTGTGGTAATATCAGTAACATATCCTGGAATTCGCTTCTTAACTCCGTTTTCTATAAAATCGGGGTTATAATATTGTCCTTGACCTGGAAGTACATTTGAATAATCAAAACCCTGTGGTAATCCATCCATATGAATCTTACCAACCATAGCGGTTTGATATCCTGAATTTTGTAATGATTTTGCAAAATTATCCTGGTCCCAGTCAAAGGATTGAATATTGTCAACCTTACCATTAATATGACTATGCTTTCCTGTGAGCATAACAGCTCTACTTGGGGCGCATATAGAATTTGTAACATAGCCTCTGTTAAAAATAGCACCTTCCTTGGCAATCCGGTCAATGTTTGGAGTGAAATTCAGGCCATGACCATAGGCGCTTATCGCCTGGTATGCATGATCATCACTCATAATGAATACAATATTCGGTGGATTTACTTCTGCCTTTTTAGTCAGGTTATCACAACCAAAAAGTACTAATGCAATTATAAAGAAAAGACTATTGCTAAAAGATGTTGTTTTCATTAGGTTCTGGTTATTTTTCTTTGATTTTAAATTATATTTTGGTCTTGAAATTGGCGCCTCTTCAAATATAATAATATTCGTCGTTTTTAAATTATAAAAACACAATGCAAAATAAAGAGTGGGGTAAAACTTCTTAGAGAAAGGGTTATTTATAAATGCTCTTAAATAATAAAAGCTCATGATTTCTCATGAGCTTTTTTATTAATGGTAAGTAAATGAATGTTTCTTTTTAGTGACAACTGTTTACTTTATGTTTCATTCCTTAATTACGATTTAATTGATTGATGAATTGATTATTTTTGATTAATGATATAATGTTTTTTATTTAAGGACTCCTTTATCTATAAGACTATCAAAGCCAACAAATGTTACAGGTATCGTCTAAATTAACGATTCTTTAACAGGTATAATAAAACGAAAAATTCTTATATAATTGGAGAAAGTCTAATTGGAAAATGATTTACTAAAGTGTATTTTTTTGGGCGGCTTTTGTCCTTTGATTTATCTTTGTATTCATGTCTTCAAGCCATTTAAAATGTTGTTTTATTTGATCTCGTCTGGCATTGATAAGCGCAGAGTTTTCGTCTCTATTTTTTTGTAGTTGAACTTTCTCTTTAGCTCTGTGTTGTTCTTTTTTGAGCACCGTTTTTTTACGTATTTTATACTTGATCTTCTCTATTATTTCCGGGGATATGGCATATAAATACATAGCACCAAAAAAAAGCGCCATTGCCAATAACATTTTTAAACCATCTGCCATAGAATTAATCTTCAGTGCTTCATAAAACAAGGAATTATCATCTCAGTTTTGGAAATGTATTTCCTTGAAAGTTCAATTAATCTTACTTAAAGATATGAAAAAAGCTCTAAATAAGGAATTTAGAGCTTTTTTTATTATAAAATCTATGTGAATTAATTGGATTATTTACTGGATGCAATACCTCCTTTTTCACTGTCAACCACTATGCTGTATTTTGAATTTCCTTTGATAATCCATCGTACTTTTACAACGCTATCCCCGGGAATATTGGATACTACTATTTTTTCTGGATTTACTTTTTGCTCTTGAGTCACCCCGAAATCTTCATTAGTTACAATCATTCCAGCAATTACTTTTGCCCCTTTAATGCTTATGTAATCCGGTCTTGTAATTTTATATTTTAAATCCTGACTTGCATGTGTAGGCATTAATCTGTCATTTTTTATATAAGCTGTAACCTCAATTAAACCATTGCCAAGTTTCTTTTCTTTAACTTCACTTACAGATAAGTGAGGCATATGATAGGCATGGTAAAAGGTAAATGCCATATTTCTATGAGCTTCTTCTTCCAATAAAAATCCTGGTGTTGCCCGACCAAAATTCTTTTTGAATCCACCAATTTCTATGGCTCCATAGGTTGGATGATTAAAAGGTTTCCAGGCGGTGAATGCATCTCCAAAGAGTAGATCTTTTTCAAAAGAATACTGTTGGTCTCTCCCACCATTTTTGTCTTTGTAGTATGCAAATGCAGTGAAAATTTCGTTCGTAAAGGTATAAGCACCTCTACTGGCATAAAACCAATCCAATTCACCTCCAAAAACAGAATATAAATCTTTGTAAACTGTCATATAGCGGTAACCAGGGATTATTTTTTCACCTTTTTTACCAATAGCATCATAAATTTGAATGTCTTGACGGTTATAAGTGGACTTGTCTTCTTCTGCACCAGGTCCGCGAAGAATCATTCCTCCTGAATTATGGAAACTTTGTGCCCCTGCAATATTTGGGTGCTTTAAGGCAAAGTCAGCTACTGCTCTTGTTTCTGGTGCTGAAAATGGATATTTGTAAGCACCACGTTGAATGTAGTCTGGTTGCCATTTCCATCCCCAATCTCTGTTTGGGTCGTAATATCCATGTGTATCTTCATTTATTCTTCCGTCTCCGTCATTGTCAATACCTTCTGATCCTAAAAGTTCATAACGTTGTGTGCTTACAATATCATCAGGACTAATTTGAATCATGACTCTTGGATCTTTTGGATCAACAATCATATTCCCGTTTGGATTTTTTCGACGCATTCTAGTTATCGAGCCATCCCCATCAAGATCTTCATAGCCATCTTCATCAAATAAACCATCTCTATCATCATCTAAGGCAATCATTCCTGCTCTCGGACTATGTGCAGTATTGGCTTCCTTCATATAGTCATTTCGTGCATCTGGATTGATAGTTGGAACAATGTAAAATACACGATCGTTAAGCATTTCGGTAATATATTCCATGTCACCGAAATTTTCGGTTAAATACCAAGCCGTATAGGTGCAAATTTCGCCACCTTGAATTTCATTAGAATGGATATTACCATCTACATAAAAACCAGGTTTATCATCAGCATTTCCTACCTTATAATTGGTAATAGCCATCATCCAGATATCTCTGCCTTCAGTTGATTTCCCAATAGATTCTCTCCTCACTAAATTAGGGTATGCATCTGCGATTTTTTTGCTTAATGCAGCTAGTCCTTCCGAAGTGTAGTATTTATTAAATGAAATTTGAACTTTAGGATTGTGTGGAGAACCTGCAGCTCTGAAAATTTCACTACTTTTTTGTGCGTGTACCACTAACGGAAAAATAAGGGCAAACAATACAATTTGTAATATATGTTTATGTGATTTCATTGGTTTCTATTTTAAATTGATTGTTGCTTTTTCTGTTCCTGTGTGTGCTGCACCTGCTTCAATTTGTACAGATCCTTTGCCTTTAATCAGCCAAGTGATTTGTTCAGAGCTATCCCCATCGATACTGTTTATGAGTTGCACTTTTCTCCCTGATATTATTTCTTGGTTGTCTTTTAGTTTTAAATCTACCTTAATACGTCTTAACCATCGTGAACGTTTACCCATTTCAGTATGTGTTGGGAGGTAACCTTGGTTGTGAATATCAACGGTGATTCGTGTAAGCTCTTTATTTACAACCTCTATTTTAATGTTTTGAAGTGTAATCTTCGACTGTAACTTAGCTATGTCAATAATAAAATTGGTGTGTTTTAAACTAATACTGTCCACCATTTTATAAGGGGGATTGTTCATTACATAAGGAGCTATACCACCAACTTCTACTTTTTTATTTGGAAAATCTGGGTGATCTATAACCGTCCAGTCCACAAAGTAATTGGAGATATTTTCTTGTTCAGCCCATTTTAAAAAATTGGCTTTCTTGTTTTTTGGTGCTTTATTTATAGAATCACCTTTAAACTTTGGAGCCCACCATCCAGGAGTACTCATTGATAATTTACCAAAGTGAAAATAAGACCATTCAAAGAATCCTCCACCCTTGCCTGTTGCAGAAGGGGCGTCCTTAGTTCCTGTAATTTTACTATATTTTTTAGATATAAATTTATTTAAAGACTCATCGTCTTTTAAAACACTTGTTACTACTCGCTTTTTTGCTGCGGAAGCGCTATATTTTAATGGACTTGAGAGATTATTTGTCGGCCCTAATGTTAGGATAGCATAGATATTCCATTGTTCATATAGGAAATCTAATAAAGCGCGATGTTCTTTTTCAGAAACGGCATGCTCTCCAGCTCCGGGTTTAAAATATGGGTAGTTGTAAGTCAGGTTTTTGTTAAACGCAATGCCACCTTTTCCATCTTCATTAAAAGCACCATCCTTGTCGTTATCTATACCCTCAGTATATATTTTATAAGCCCCCAATTGGCCTTCTTGTTTATCAGCCTTAACCATAATTCGTTCATCGGCTTTCAGCTTAACATAATCACCGGTAATATCTTCAACCCTAAGCATCGTAATTAAGCCATCGTTATTTAAATCTTCAAAGGGATCTTCGTTAAGGTTTCCATCTCTATCATCATCGGTTTGATTTGCATTGCCTTTTTTGTGATATTTTAAAGCAGCGAAATACTGTTCGGAAGCATTAGGACTCATATTTGGAAAAATATAGAAAGTAGTTTCTTTCAACAGTTCTTTATGGTCCTTTAAAATGTTTTCGGCAATATTTACCGCCATTTCCGAACTTAATAGCAAGCTCCCATCTACACCACCAACAATGGCAATGGCAGGTTTGTTTTTATGATTTCCTTCAAATAAAGTAAGTCCCCAAATATCATATCCACCAACAGTTTTTGTAATGGACTGTAACTTGACATTTGAAGTATTCTTGCTCTGAATATTTTTGAGTTTTTTGGTAATCTCACTATGATTCCTGTAATCAGACTGTGCAAAAGTACTAGCCGAAATTACACAGATTAATACCCAAAGTAAATTGGATAAAAACGGGTTCTTTTTAAGCATGATAAAATTTAAGTTTAGTTAGTTAATCAGTTTCGGGCTATAAATAGCAAAATGCCCTAAACAAACCTACTTTGTTATTTGATTATAATCCAAGAATTAGGATAGTTTTAACTAAATTTAACTATTTGCAGATGTAATTAATTATTTGAGATACAGCGCCCTTATTATTAGTGATATAAGTGGTGTTTGATTGAGCTGACCCCAATCGCTTCTCATCATCTTTTATGAGTTCATTTAAGGTAGCATTGAACTCCATTTGGTTCGAAATGCTAAACATTCCTTGCTGTGCTATCATGTCGAACGCTTCTGGAAAATTACTAAAGTGTTTGCCAATAATGATGGGCATTCCAAATACCGCAGGTTCTAAAGTATTATGTAAGCCTGTTGATCCCATCGCTCCACCAACATAGGCTATATCGGCATAGCTATAAATTTTTGACAGAATGCCGATTGTGTCAATGATAAAGACTTGAGCGTCTTTTAAATTTGCATCAATTTTTTCCGAAAATAATGCGGTTTTCTTATTGATTGCTTTTTTTAAACTAGTAATTTGGTTTGATTTGATATTGTGAGGTGCGATAATAAATTTCAGGTCTTCAGATGAATTATTTATATATTCAATGAATAATTGCTCATCTTCAGGCCAGGTGCTTCCAGCAACGATACAGAGTTTTTCTTGCTTAAATTCTGTAATAAAATCTAAGTTGTTATCCATATTCAATTGGTTCGCAACCCGATCAAATCTTGTGTCTCCTGAAACAGTTACGTTTGAATAGTTAATGTTGTTAAGTAATGTTTTAGAAGCTTCATTTTGGACAAATATATGTTCGAAAGCATGAAGTGATTTTCGCATCCAGGAACCATAAAATTTGAAAAAACTTTGATCTTCTCTAAATAGAGCAGAAATAAGTATGGATTTGATGTTTCGTTGTTTTAATCCATTTAAATAATTAGGCCAAAATTCATATTTCACAAAAACCACCAATTCGGGATGTATTGTATTTAAAAATGCATCTGCATTTGATTTTGTATCTAGAGGAAGATATACTACAACATTTGCAATAGGTGTGTTTTTTTTTATTTCATAGCCTGAAGGGGAAAAAAAACTAAGCACAATTTTATGACTTGGGTAATAATCTTTAATTTGTTCAAATACGGGAAGGCCTTGCTCATATTCTCCAAGAGAGGCGCAATGAAACCAAATGACTTTGTCATTAGCCGAAACAGTATTGCTTAAAAGTTTAAAAGTCTCAGCTCTTCCTTTAACGCCCAACATTAATTTGGCATTGAATCTCGCAATAATTTTTAGATGAAAGGCTGCAATGTATGTAAGTATGTTATATAGACTTTTCAAGGATTATTATTTAAAGCTAAAATACACTTCTTTAAAATAAATTCGTTGCTTAACGGGGATGAATTTTGTAATTTCGTGACCTATGAAAAAAATACAAATGGTTGACCTAAAAGGTCAGTATGAAGAGATAAAAGATGAAGTAAATGCGTCAGTTATCAATGTTATTGAGTCTACCGCTTTTATAAATGGGCCGGAAGTTCATAGTTTTCAAAAAAGTTTAGAAGATTATTTAGGTGTAAAACATGTAATCCCTTGTGCTAATGGAACAGATGCCTTGCAAATAGCAATGATGGGTTTAGGTTTAAAACCAGGAGATGAAGTTATTACTGCCGATTTCACGTTTGCAGCAACTGTTGAGGTTATTGCATTATTACAGTTAACACCGGTATTAGTTGATGTTGATCCTGATACATTTAATATTGATGTTGAGGCCGTTAAAAAAGCAATTACCCCAAAAACGAAGGCAATTGTACCTGTTCATTTATTTGGTCAATGCGCCAATATGGATGTGATCATGGAAATTGCCGAAGCACATAATTTATATGTCATAGAAGATAATGCCCAAGCAATTGGTGCAACATATACATCTAAAGATGGTTCTAAAACAAAAGCAGGAGCGATTAGTCATGTAGCTTCAACTTCTTTTTTTCCATCGAAAAATTTAGGCTGTTATGGTGATGGTGGCGCTATTTTTACAAATGATGATGATTTAGCGCATACCATAAGAGGAATTGTAAACCATGGGATGTATAAACGATACCATCATGATGTGGTTGGTGTGAATTCCCGTTTAGATTCTATTCAGGCAGCGGTTTTAAATGCAAAATTACCACGCTTAGACGGTTATTGCAATAAACGTAGAGAAGCCGCAAATAAATATGATGAAGCATTTAAGGGGCAAGAACGAATTATTACACCATTTAGAGAAGGTAGTGATGATAACCATGTTTTTCATCAATATACTTTAAAAATTATAGGAGCAGATAGAGATGCGCTTGCGCAGCATTTAAATGAAAAGGGAATTCCTTGTGGCGTGTATTATCCAATTCCGTTACATAACCAAAAAGCATATCAGGATGCACGATATAACGAAGCAGATTTTACGGTGACCAATCAATTGGTTAAAGAAGTGATTTCTTTACCAATGCACACTGAACTTGATGATGAACAAATAGAAGATATTACACAAACAATTATAGCATTTGTAAATGGCTAAGATATTAGTAACAGGAGGGTTAGGGTTTATAGGTTCGCACACCGTTGTAGAACTACAAAATAAAGGGTTTGAAGTCGTTATTATTGACGATTTATCAAATTCATCAAAAGATATTTTAGATAGGATTTATGCAATAACGGGTATTATGCCAGTTTTTGAAAAGTTAGATCTTAAGGAAAAAGCTAAAGTTCAGGACTTTTTCAAAGCGCATCAAGACTTGCAAGGTGTAATCCACTTTGCTGCAAGTAAAGCCGTAGGAGAAAGTGTTGAAAAACCATTATTGTATTACGAAAACAACATAAACACGCTTGTTTATGTTTTACAGGAATTACAAAAACTGGAAACGGCTAATTTTATTTTTAGTTCGTCATGCACCGTTTACGGTCAAGCCGATGAATTGCCAATTACAGAAAATGCACCAGTAAAAAAAGCAGAATCTCCATATGGTAATACCAAACAAATTGGTGAAGAAATAATTCAGGATACGTGTCATGTAACCGAAAATTTAAATGCAATCGCACTGCGTTATTTTAATCCAATTGGAGCGCATAAAAGCGTAAAAATCGGGGAACTTCCTCTAGGGATTCCACAAAATTTAGTGCCTTTTATTACTCAAACCGCGATAGGGATTAGAGAGCAATTATCTGTTTTTGGAGACGATTATCCAACATCTGATGGGACTTGTATTCGCGATTACATTCATGTTGTCGATTTGGCTAAAGCGCATGTTGTTGCTCTGCAAAGATTAATTGGGGAGAAAAATGTATCCAATTTTGAGACTTTTAATGTTGGTACCGGAACAGGAAGTACAGTGCTAGAGGTTATAAAATCTTTTGAGAAAATGTCTGGAGAAAAGCTGAACTATAAAATTGCCGATAGAAGAGTTGGCGATATTATTTCGGCTTATGCTGATACGTCAAAGGCAAATAATGAGCTAGGATGGAAGGCAGAATTAACTTTAGATGAGGGCATGGCATCTGCGTGGAAATGGGAACAAAAAGTTAGAAGTAAATAACTATATTAGTCGTTAATTATAACTAACTAACGACATCATGAAAAAATTACTTTTTCTTTTAGCTGTATTATTCTCTTTTGGAATTACAGCGCAAAACTCCTATTTGCATTGTGGCAAATTAATTGATACCAAAAACGGCAAAGTTTTAACTAACAAAACGGTTATTGTTTCTGGTAAAAAAATACAATCAATTTTGAATGGGTTTGTTAACCCTAAATCTTCTGAAGATACTGTTATTGATTTAAAAGATAAAACGGTTATGCCTGGACTTATTGATATGCATGTTCATATTGAAAGTGAGTCTAATCCAAAAAAATATTTAGAACGATTTACGGCTAATGAGGCCGATGTCGCTTATGGAGCTTTACGATTAGCGAAGGCCAATTTAATGGCAGGATTTACTACCGTAAGAGATATGGGAGGAAGTGGTGTTAATATTTCATTACGTAATGCTATTGCTCAAGGTAAAGTTGTAGGTCCAAGAATATTTACTGCAGGAAAGGCTATTGGAACTACTGGAGGTCATGCCGATCCAACAAACGGAATGCGTAAAGAACTCATGGGTGATCCAGGTCCTAAAGATGGCGTGGTCAATAGTGCCGATGATGCTAAAAAAGCGGTTAGACAACGTTATAAAGATGGTGCCGATGTTATAAAAATTACAGCTACAGGAGGTGTGTTGAGTGTTGCAAAAAGCGGACAAAATCCACAATTCACCTTAGAAGAAATTAAAGCTATTTGTGATACTGCCAAAGATTATGGAATGATTGTGGCTGCTCATGCTCATGGAGACGAAGGGATGAGACGTGCTGTATTAGGAGGAGTAACGACTATAGAGCATGGAACTTTAATGAGTGAAGCAACAATGGAGCTAATGATAGAACATGGAACCTATTATGTACCAACCATTATTGCAGGGAAAGAAGTAGTTAGGATGGCGAAAATTAAGGGGTATTTTCCAGAGATTATTGTGCCTAAAGCATTGGAGATTGGACCTAAAATTCAAGAGACGTTTGCTAAAGCATATAAAAAAGGAGTGAAAATAGCTTTTGGTACTGATGCAGGTGTTTTTGCTCATGGAAAGAATGGCGCTGAATTTGGATACATGGTGGAGGTTGGAATGCCAGCTATTGAGGCTATTCAATCTGCGACAATTACGAATGCCAATGTATTAGGTGTTGGTGATGAATTGGGGCAATTATCAACAGGTTTTATTGCAGATATAATTGCAACTGATGATGACCCGACTAAAAATATTAATACGATGACTAATGTTTCTTTTGTAATGAAAGAAGGAAAAGTGTATAAACAATAATAGTATTTATTTAAATTAAAAAGCCCTTGATATTTATTGTCAAGGGCTTTTTATATGGTATAATTTTAAACGTTATTTTTTCTTCCGTTGTAAAAAACTGGCCCATAGTATCAATATCATTCCAAAAGTAACAGACATATCTGCCACATTAAATATTCCAGTTCT
>Ga0209395_1004551_pt1 | contig 16190 bp, 7 predicted proteins | sample GOMGulsemesocosm_3_FD_184635 | JGI IMG/M metagenome (GOLD analysis project Ga0209395, IMG submission 184635) | Methane-oxidizing microbial communities from mesocosms in the Gulf of Mexico - GOM9D Gulf of Mexico (SPAdes) (version 2) | ecosystem: Environmental > Aquatic > Marine > Cold seeps... | reverse complement strand
TTGTCTCATTTTTGTTCTTCCGGTGCCTTCAAGAATATATTCAGGTTGATTGCCAAATTCAAATGCATGTATTTCCTTTTTATTTCTGTCAATATCTTTTTGTTTGGCTTCCAAAGGTTGGTGAACGGCATAATAGGAAAGCATGGCCATAAACGGTTTTTCTTTATCTCTGTTCTTAAGGTATGAGATTACAGTATTGGTCAAGTTATCTGTTAAATAATCTCCTTCTTTACTGATTTTTTCGATATCAACAATGGGACTTTTTTTGACTTGTTTGTTATTTCCTTTAGGAGTGTTGAATGGATAAATAAAGCTTATAGGAGAACCTGCGCTTCCTGCTGCAAATGAATAATTGTAACCAAACCCTTTCGGACTGTGCATCCCTTTTCCTAAATGCCATTTGCCAAAATAGGCAGTTTGATAACCAGAGTTGTTCAATTGTTTGATGAAGTTTTCACTGCTTTTAACAGTGTTTATTTCAAATCCATCATCAGGTACATCTCCATCCTGAATAGGGTAAGAGCCTGTCATCATAGCATATCTTGAAGGTACGCAACGTGGATAGTTGGCATAAGCATTTGAAAAAGCAACCGATTCTTTTTCTAGATTATCAATATGAGGTGTTTGATATATTTTTGACCCATGACAACTCAAATCATGATAGCCCAAATCATCTACATGGATGATTAAAATATTTGGTTTTTCAAGTAGAGCACGAGTATTAGAATTTGAAGCAGTTTTGCATTGAATGAGTAAGAGTCCAAAGCAGAATAAACTGAAATTTTTAATTTTTGGAAGCATTTTTTTTCTTTTTAGATTTTGTTTTTTTCCTTCGCATATGGTTTTTATTCATATTCATTTTAGAAGGAATTAAATAAGCTTTTTTCCAATCAGTTAATTTTTTAAATAATTCTGTAGTTTTTTCAGGCATTGTTTTCGACAAATCATTCAATTCTCCTGCGTCGTTTTTTAAATTGTAGACTTCGGTTTTATCGGTGTCTAAAAAGTGTAGTAATTTGTAATCTCCAGCTCTAACTACAGATGTTTTTGAATCTCCTGTGCTATGCGGACGTGCTTTTCTTGAGTGCCAAAAAACGGTTCTGTTTTTCCAATCCTCTTTTCCTTCAATTACAGATTTGAAACTTTTTCCATCGATGTTTTTTATTTTTTTATTGATAGATAAATCTAACAATGTAGGGATGATATCCATACCCAAAACAATTGATTTTTCTTCAACACGAGGTTTTATTTTTCCAGTCCATTTGATGATATAAGGAACTCTGATTCCACCTTCATGCAACCAGCCTTTACCCGCTTTGAAAGGCAAGTTTGTAGTTGCCAAATGACGTTGACCTTTGTATCCATCGTTTGAAAGTCCACCGTGGTCTGAAGTTATCACAACAATTGTATTGTCTGCAATCCCCATGTTTTCTAGTTTTTTTAAAAGGCGCCCGATGTTTTCGTCTACATTTTCAACCATGCCAGCATATGCAGCATCGTCTTGACGCATTTTTCTTCTACCTGTTCCTTCCTTTATATATTCGGGTGTATTGCCATAATCAAAAGCTGCAATTTCTTTTTTATTTCTTGCTTCATCCTTAGGCTTTGCTTCTATTGGTGTGTGGACGGCATAATAAGCCAGCACTGCAAAGAAAGGTTTTTGTTTGTCGTTGTTTTCAATAAAACCTATGGTGGCATTGGTTAAGACATCTGACAAATAATCTCCTTTTTTGCCATCTTCTTTTACGTTTAAAACAGGAGCTTTGTCATGAGATTTTTTTTTGGAAAGAGATTTGGTATTGAAGGGATAGAATCGAGTGTTTACACCACCGGCATGTCCTGCAGCATAGGAATGATCGAACCCTATTCCTTTTGGACTGCTCTCTTCTCCGCCAATATGCCATTTTCCAACATAAGATGTATTGTAGCCAGCCTGTTTGAATTGGTATATGAAATTTTGTTCTTTTTTAATACCTCCCAAATAACCTTTGTCCTCATTTACAGGATACGTTCCGGTAAAAATTCCATAACGAGAAGGGGTGCATCTAGGATAGCTGCTGTATCCATTTTTAAAAACAATTCCTGTTTTTGCCAATTTATCTATGGCTGGAGTTTGATGAATTTTAGAACCATTGTAACTAACGTCATGGTAGCCAAAATCATCAACGATAACCATTAAAATATTAGGGTGGTTTTGAGCAATAATAAATTGAGTAAAAAGGAGCAATGTTATTGTGAATCTCATCTTTTTTTAATGTTGTTAAGGTGATTTTTTAATTTGCCTTTTAATCTTTTTATAAGAGCAGCATGTGTTTGGCTGTTTGCTAAGTTTATGGTTTCTAGTGGATCCTTTTCATAGTCGTACAGTTCGGTACCAACAATATTAGCATCTTTATAAGTCTTGTAACTTCTGTAAGAGGCGCTGTGCCATTCCGTATATCTGTAACGTTCGGTTCTAATAGAATAGCCCATTTTGTCTTTCATTCTATGGTATTGACTTACTGAGAAATCGCTATCAATAGTAGTGTTAGGATCTTTGTCAAGTAATGGTTTTAGAGATTTTCCATCAACATCAGGCATCTGTACCCCTGCCATATCAAATAAAGTAGGAAATACATCCACCAATTCTACAGGTGTTGTAACTTTTTTGTTTTTTGAAACCCCAGGTCCGGCAAAAATCAAAGGAATTCTTGTTGCTTGCTCAAAATTTGAATGTTTGCACCATTCGGTATGGTCTCCTAAGTGAAATCCATGATCTCCCCATAGAACAATTAAGGTTTCGTCTAATATTCCTTTCTCTTCAAGAGCGTCTAATAATTTTCCAATTTGAGCATCTATATAAGACACACAGGCCATATAGCCATGAATTAATTCTCTTTGTTTTTCTTCAGGAAGTTTATCTCCTATTTTTAAGTTGTTGTCTATATCGCTATAGGATCTTAATTCTCCAAAAGAGTGGTAAGCTATTTTTGGTGTTCCTTTCGCCAATTCTTGAAATTTGGACAATTGTATGTTTTCCCTTTTATATAAGTCCCAATATTTTTTTGGAGCAACAAAAGGCAAATGAGGTTTTTGATAGCCTACTCCTAAGAAGAAAGGTTTGCTGCCTTTTAGCAGTGAGTTTAATTTTTTCAATGCCTCTTGCGTATACAGACCGTCTTGGTAAGCTTCATCAGAAACGTTTGCATTTTCAGTACTCGGTTTCAATCTTTTTAATACATAATTTCGTTGTTTGCCGCTTTTTTTAATTCCTTTAGATTTTGCTTCTTCAATAAGAGTTTTCATTTGTTTCTTGGTACTCTTATTTTGATAATGGTTGAAAGCAGGGATTCCGTATTTCGAATCAAAATTATCAGGTAAGCTATGAGGGATGCTCCAACTTTTTCCATCATGGCCTTTTGAAGAGGAGCCTTTGTGGTAAATTTTACCTACAGCTGTTGATTCATAGCCTTGACTGATTAAATATTCTGGCATAGATTGTAGGGTAGGGGCGACTTCTCTAAAGTTGGTATGTAAATCCCAAACCTTTGTATTGTCAGGGTACATGGCAGTCATAATACTTGCTCTTGAAGGACCACATACTGCTTGTTGTACATGTGCATTTTGAAAGCATACTCCAGATTTTGCCAACCTGTCTATATTTGGTGTATGCATTTGACTTTCACCATATACATGCAACAAGGGTTTTAAATCATCAACGGCTATAAATAAGATGTTCTTTTTAGAAGTAGGTGTATTTAGTGCTGCTTTTTGAGATTGACAGTTCTGAAAAAAAAACAGACTGGTTAAAAGAAGTATTGTGTTAAAAGCTTTTAATTTCATCTGTTTTTTTATTAGAATTTGTGTTTTTGTCAAGTATGAAAGCTGTTGTGTTATTTTTTTGATAAAATCTGATGTACAGACTCTTCATCTTTTATCTGATCAACAATTCTACCAAAATCAGTATCTGTAATTTTTCTAAAATCCTCTAAGCTTTTATTATTTTCAAATTTTTGCATTAGAATTTTTAATTTTGATTTTAAAGTTACAATTTCTTCGGCATAGGCAGGATCATTTATACAATTGTTCATTTGACTAGGGTCTTTTTCTAAATCATACAATTCCCAAACATCTATGTTGTAATAAAAATGTGCCAAAGTAAATTTTTGAGTTCTAATTCCGTAGTGTGGTTGTACGTGATGCCAGAAGGGGAATTCATAATAATGATAATACATTCCGTCTTGCCAGTCTTTAGGAGTTTTCCCTTTTAATATGGGAGAAAAACTAACACCTTGCATTTTTTGTTTTGTAGAAATTCCTGCCAATTCTAAGAATGTTGGTGCAAAATCGATGTTGGTGATGATGTCTTCACTTTTACTACCTGCTTTTACAACTCCTGGATACTTTACCATAAAAGGCATCCTTAAGGATTCTTCATAGATAAACCTTTTATCGAAGAAACCGTGGTCACCTAAATAAAACCCTTGATCTGAAGTCAATACGATTACAGTGTTTTTTTCAAGATTGTTTTCTTTCAAGTAATCCAAAACTCTCCCTACATTATCATCAACAGATTTTACACAAGCCAAATAATCTTTGATGTAGTTTTGGTACCTCCATTTGCGTCCTTCTTCTGGGCTTAAATTTTCGGGCTGTACAATTTCACCAGGTTTGGCTCCGTAGAAATCCCATTTAATTTTGTCTCTTGTTTTTGTAATTTCTTTAGGTCTTTCCAGTTTCATATCCCTATTACTGAAATATTCCATGGTCATTTCAGTGTCTCCAGCAGTTTGTTCACGTCCTTGATAGGTATCGTTAAAAGTACTCGGATAAGGCATTTCAATGTCGTCCCAAAGTTTCTCATATTTCTTTTCTGGTTCCCAAGGTCTGTGTGGTGCTTTGTATTGTAGAACCATCAAAAAAGGTTCTTGATTCGTTTTTACAGAATCCAACCAATTCAAAGCGAATTTTGTGCTTAGATTGGTTGCATAGCCTTTTTCTTTTACATCGACTCCGTTTTCATTGTAAACAGGATCCCAGTAGTGCCCTTGTTGTCCAGCAGAATTATGATATTTAAATACATCAAAACCTTGCGGTTCTGTTCCTAAATGCCATTTTCCAAACAGACTCGTTTTGTATCCGTTTTTTTGAAACTCTTGTGGGAAAGTCCATTTGGTTTTGTCAAACTTTCCACCACTTTCATTTTTGTAATAGCCATTTAGATTGCTATAATTACCAGTTAATATTGCAGCTCTACTTGGACCGCAAATTGCATTGGTACACAAAACATCGTTGAATAACATTCCTTGGTTTGCAATTCTATCGATATTAGGGGTTGGGGCAACATCTTTATAAATACCACCATAAGCACTAATAGACTGTGTTGTTAAATCATCAGCCATGATGTATATGATATTTGGTCTTTTAGCCGTTGTTGCCGTTTGTGTTTTTTTTCCACAAGAAATTAAAACTGCAAAAAGTAAAGCAAATGTACTTATAGTCCATTTTTTTTGTGATAAAATAGTTGTCATAATTTCTTGTTTGTAGTGTTTGAATAGTAATACTGGTATTTTGTATGTTGTGTTTTTTATTCAGAAATCAATCTATTACCAGAAATTTCAATTAATGGGATAGGTATGTTCATTTGAGTTTCTATATTTTCAAAAATGAAATCTTTGTTGTTGGTAGATTTGTAGAAAACTACTGCAGCATTGTGATGGTCAATTTGTTCTTGAAAGTAGCCCAATCCACGTCTTCTCATATCAAACCATTCGTGTCCTTCACCATTTAGTTCGTATTCGCGTTCTTTTAGGATACGTGCTCTAAAATCTTCTTGGTTTGGGACTGTTGCTGCATCCCAGTTGGCAGGTTGTGTGGTTGTTCCAGAACTGGTTGTACGTGCTCTTAAAAGTATTTGATTTACATAACTGTAAGCAGTTGTCGGTCCACTTAATTCATTTTCAACTTCAGCTCTTAACAACAAGATATCTGCATATCTAAATAAGATTAGGTTTCGAGAGGTAGTGGTACCATTGTAAGATAAATCTCCATATTTATTAAGCTGTGGAAAGGCGTTATTCCCTTTGTTTAATCGTGGAAATAGGTTTACATTTTTTCCATTGGAAGTCCTGTTATAAGAATTGTAGATAAAAGTAGCATTGATTCTAGGATCTGCTTCTGTAGGAGTCAAGTTGACCAATGTGGATGCTTTTCCTGCTTCGATAAAAGATTGCCCTGAATAATTATCTCCAGAATACTGAATGATATGATCACTAAACATTTCTTTGTTAGGTCTGACTCTTCCAAATGCTGTCGTTCCTGATGGAATACTTGGATGGTTTCCTGGTACTACGTCTCTAACAATATCGTTGGTTCTAACCGCTCCTGTATGTCCATATTGCATTTCAAAAATAGATTCAGATGTGTTTCTATTATTTCCATCAAAAATTTCAGCGTAGGTATTGGTTAAGCTGTATCCACCTTCATTGATAACAATATCCAATTCACTTTTGGCTTCTTCCCAAAAATTAGAAATTGTTGCAACATTAATTTCAGATGTTGTTACAGTATTGAATCCAGAAGCTTTTATTGTAGCATCGTTTTCTCCAGCCAAAGTGATATAAACTTTTGCTAAATAAGCATTGGCAGCATATTTTATAGGTCTTCCATCCATATATTCTCCTCTGTTAGGTAATAAGCTGGTAGCCATTTTTAAATCTTTGATAATAAGATTGTACACTTCTTCTTTGCTACTTTTTGCTATATGAATATCGTCTTTCGTAGTTGGTTTTGTACGAATAGGAACTTCATCAAACATTCTTACCAAATCAAAATAAACAACTGCACGTAAAAAGTAGGCTTGTCCTAAAGAGGTCGCTTCATTTTTCAACCCATTTCCTTCAACGTTTACGAGTACTGTATTTATTTGGTTGATTGTTTTCCACATACCACTCCAAAGTTTACCTAAGTTGATGTTGGTATTTGTGATTTTTAATTTATTAGCATCTAGATTTGCTCCTTGTTTTGAGTTGTATTTTCCAGAATGTGGCCACAATAACAAACGCATTCTAGCTCCATGATAATCGTATCCTTGTAATTGGGTATACATACCATTTACAGCTGTTTCTACTCCTTCTTCACTCGAAAAAACTTGTAATTCTGAGTATTGATTTTCAGGTACATCTGTAAGTGCTTTGTCAAAAGTATCTTCTAATAAGCTATCACAACTTGAAAAAATGATTGCAATAATTGACAGTATTCCGAATAATATATTTTTATTTTTCATCGTTAATATTTTTAAAATGCAACATTTAAACCAATAGTGAATGTTTTTTGATTCGGGAAGGATCCCCAGTCAATACCCGTTCTTGTAGGGTCATAAGCAAAACTGTTGACTTCAGGGTCAAATCCAGTGTAATCCGTCCAAATCCATAGGTTTTGTCCAGAAAATGTAAGTTTGAGTCTGTCTATGTTTTTAAGGTTGTTTGTAGGAAAATTGTACCCTAGACTTATATAACTCAATCTTAAAAAGCTTCCATCTTCAATAATTCTGTCATTGAATTCTTTTGTGTAATCCGTTCCGTAGCCTCCAACTCCAACATTTGGATAGGCTCCATTAGGGTTGGTTGTAGCGTCAAATGCATCAAGATATGCGACAGACCGAACATTTTTTGCAGTATTGTTTGCATATGCTGTTTCTAAAAGGTTCCCATTGGCAATGTCGTTTCCATATACTCCATTGAACATCAAGCTCAAGCTTAGGTTGTTGTATTCGAAAGAAGTTCCAAAACCATAGGTGAAATCTGGATTCGGGTTTCCAATTATTGTTTTATCATCATCTGTAATGTTTCCGTCTCCGTTTTGATCTACAAAGTATACATCACCAACTCTCATATCTTCTCCTTTGTATTTTAAAGGATCTCCTGAATCGGTATTGGTCAATTCTTCATTGTTTCTAATAATACCGTTTGTTTCCAATCCGTAGAATAAACCAGCTTCTCTACCTTCAATAAAAATGTTGGCAGGTTGTTTGAAGTATGTACCACCAGAGACTTGCGTTCCTGTAAAAGCTACAATTTCACCTAAGTTTCCATAGGCAGCTGGATCGATACCTAATTCTCCAATTTTATTTTTATTGAATGAAATATTTCCAAATAAGTTCCATTTGAATTTTTCGTTTTTAATAAGATCACCATTCAGTGCAATTTCCAAACCTTTGTTTTCTATATTTCCTTGATTTGCAGTAATGAAATTGAAACCAGAAGTTGGACCGATTGCAACATTTAGTAATAAATCTGAACTCGTTTTATAATAAGCATCCACGCTTCCTGTAAGTCGATTATTGAACAAACCAAAATCCAAACCAGTATTGTATTGTATGGATGTTTCCCATTTTAAATCTGGGTTTGCTAGGTTTGTTGGTACAACAGCTACAAGGTTTCCTCCACTAGCATTAGATAGTGCCGCTTCTGTTTTACTAAAAGGGGTAAGTGTACGGTAAGATGAAATATTTTGATTTCCTACTTGTCCATAGCCCAATCTTAGTTTCAGATCAGATATAACATCTTGGTCACGTAAGAAAGGTTCTTCAATGGCTTTCCAAGCGAATGAAAATGCTGGAAAATAACCCCATCGATTCCCTTTACTGAATTTACTACTTCCATCTGCTCTGAAAGTACCCGTAAATAGGTAACGATTGAATAAAGTATAATTTACTCTTGAAATAAAGGATACAATTGTTGGAAATTGACTTCCAATTGTCAACGGTGTATTTGTAGCTCCAAAAGAAATACCATCAGCTCTTAGAGATTTGTCTGCAAAATCAGCAGCAGAGTATCTTGTTGTTTTGATGTTTGTTTTGTCAATTAAGTAACCTATGGTAGCGTTGATTCTGTTGTTTTTATTGTAAGACTTTCGATACATGAGGGTATTGTCTATGTTGTATCTGAATCTTGTAAGAGTACTAATCCCTGCTTCTCCATTTGAATTTTGTCCTCTTCTTAATGAAGTTCCGTACCAAAAACTTCTTTCTTTGGCTCTATAGTCACCACCAAAAAGAAGTCTGTAAGTAAAGTGTTTTGAAATTTTATAATCGAAATTAAAAGCTCCTAGCAAACGTGTTTCTTGAGATTCATCATCGTAATCTGTTGTCCAAGCTCTAGGTCCATCTAAGTTTTCATCAATATCATCATTATCTTGGTTGTTGTCTGCTAGGTTTTCAATAGGTGCAGCCAAGATTACTTGTCGAACCATGCTATTGTTAGAGCCTCCAATTCCATCTGTACCTCTAGAGGCAACCAATTCGGTATAAGTAGTAGCTATCTTTGCTCCAATTTTAATTTTATCAGTAAGTTTTTGATTTATTTTTAAGTTGAAATCCATAGATTCTGCAAGCGAATTAGGAAAAGTTCCTTGGTTGCTTGTCATACCCATAGAAATATAATAATCTCCAGAATCTCCACCTCCAGAAATAGACAATCTATGTTTTTGAATGATGCTTGATCTGTAGGTGTCTTTTGCCCAATCGATTCCTTTTACAGAAACAGGTATGTCGTCTGTTGTGTAGATACTTCCGTCTGGATTAATAGTATATGCCGGGGTTTGACCTAAAACAGCTTTCATCTCGTTTTGATACAATGCATAATCATTGGTTTTTAATACATCTATACTTCGAGTGATATTTCCAATACTTGTATTGGTTGTGAAATTGAATTTGGCTTTTCCTTTAATTCCTTTTTTAGTGGTGATGATAATAACACCATTGGCAGCACGAGAACCATAGATAGCGGTTGCTGATGCATCTTTAAGAATTTCAACACTTTCTATATCAGCTGAGTTGACACCAGAGATTCCAGCTTGAGGAGCAACGTAACCTCCTAAGGGATCTTCGGTATCTTCTGTTGCTGAATCCATAATAATTCCATCCACAACATACAAAGGTTCCGAATTACTGGTAAGACTACTTAGTCCCCTAATTTTAATAGAAACAGATGCGCCAGGTTCAGCGCCATTAGCGCTTACTTGTACACCTGCTGCTCTACCTCTTATTAGATCTTCTACTCCTTTAGATTGCTCTGCTGTGGTAGCGGTTGGTTTTATAGAAGTTACCGAACCAGTTAAATCACTTTTTCTTACAGATCCATAGCCTATTACAACAACTTCTTCTAAGGCTTTCGCGTCTGGTTTTAATTGTATATTCAGAATGGATTTGTTTCCAACGACAACTTCTTGTGTAGCAAAGCTGATAAAGCTAAATAATAAGGTTGTAGCTTTTTTAGGAAGTTTTATTGTGTATTTACCATCAAAATCTGTTGTAGCTCCAACAGATGCTCCTTTGACTAAAATGGTGGCACCCATTAAAGGAATTCCATCGGCGTCTTTTACAATTCCTTTGACTGTTTTTTGAGAGAGAACAGTTAAAGAAAAGAGTAACGTAAAAATTAAGATTGAAATTTGTTTCATAATAATTAGTTAGTTTAAGTTTGAGGCTAAATTAGAAATTAACAAAATATTTTAGGTTTTGTTAGCATCTGAATAGGTTTGTTTATTGTCAAATTCGCCTTGTTTACTAGCTTTATGGCTTTGAATTGTATTAGATGTCGTTTTTTCTTTTTGAAATAGGAAAAAAGAGGATTCCATTTATGAGTTCATTTTTTTATTCAAAAGAATTTTATAATTTCGTTTTTTATTAAAAGCGAGTAGTTAAATTATTGCGTTCAATTCTATGAACAATATCTTAAAATAATTATCCTATAAGATACGGTTTTACTTTGTAGAATTCTATTCGATCTGTGTGGTATTAGATCTATTTACTAGATAATATATATTGAAAATAATCAGTATTCTTTATGGGATTGATTGCTGAATTATTTTTTAGGACTCTTTATCTAAACTTTCTAAAAATCCTGTAGGAGTAGTATTGTAAAACTTTTTGAAAGAAGTACTGAAGTATTTGGGGTTGGAGAAGCCTGATTGGTAGGCAACTTCTTTTATGGTAAGGTTGCCTTTTATCAATAACGTTTTGGCGTATTTAAGTCGAGAATGAATGATAAAGTCTTGTGGAGATAAATCAATTAAGTTTTTTAATTTCATATACAACGAAGTCCTACTCATTCCAATATGGTCACATAAATCATGAACAGAGAAAGAACTGTCGTTTATTTTAGATATTAAAATTTGTTCGAGGTTGGTAACAAATTCTTCATCTTTTGTATTCCTATATTTAATAGCGGTATCTTTTTCAGATTGATGAATGTATTTTTTGCGAAGTTTATTCTGCCATTTCAGCGTATTTGTAATTTTTGCTAATAATAAATTGATATCGATTGGTTTTTCAATGTATTCAGAGATGCCACTTTCAATACTTTCAATTTTTAATTCTGAATTATTGAGAACCGTCATCATAAATACTGGGATGTGGTTTAGGTTTATATCGTCTTTTAGCTTTTTAGCCATTTCCAAACCATCCAATTCTGGCATAATCAAATCTGTTAGTATGATGTCAGGAAAAATTTGACCAGCTGTTTCCAATCCTTCCTGTCCATTTGAGGCTTCATGGATTTGGAAGTAGGTACCTAAACTTCTAGACAATAAAGTTCTTAACTCGTTATTGTCTTCAATAATTAATATTTTACTATCACTGTATTCAGCAATATCTTGATTTTCGTTTATGACAAACTCTTGTTGAAAACTTTCATCTAAAACAGCAGTGTTTGTATAGTTGCTTTCTTGGTTTTTTAGAATAACATTAAAAGTAGTACCTATATTTTCACTACTAACAAAAGAGATATTTCCATTTGTTTTTTCAACCAAACGTTTTACCATCATCAAACCAAGCCCTGTCCCAGGTTTTTGACTATTGATTACATTTCGAGCTCTATAATAGCGCTGTAATATGTGTTTTTGCTGATCTTTTGGAATTCCAATACCCGTGTCTTTAATTTTAAATAACAATTCATTTTTTTCTGTCTCACTAATGTTAATTGTTATTTCTCCATTATCGGGAGTGTATTTTATTCCATTAGAAATGAGGTTGAAGACTATTTTGTTTAAAATTTCTTTATCAAAGTAGAAGACTTCTTTAAGCCATTGGTTATTCAAATGAATTTCAATGTTATGTTCTGCAGAAAGTGGCAAGAAATTATTAATAAGTCCTTGTATATGTTCTTCTAAGTTTATTTTAGAAATGTTTTGAATGTTATTATTTGAAGAGGTAACTTTTTTAAAGTTTAGCATTTGTTCAAACAAACTATTCAAACGTTTAATTGTTTTTTTTGCTTGTTTGTTAGAATCGGCATCTTTGTTCTTTTGAACACTGTCTAATGAAGATAGTAAGATCGTTAAAGGAGTTCTTATTTCATGCGTAAGATTATTGAAAAATTCAACCTGTTCTTCCGCATTTTTTTTGTTAACCATTATTCTAGTTAAATAAATTGTACTAATAAAAATGAAAATAATTAGAATGAAATAGCCACCAAAAGCTGTTTTTGTAGCCCACCATGGAGCCATTATTTTGATGGCCATGGTTCTTTCAGCTCCCCATTCTCCATAGCTATTGGACGCTTTGATTTTGAAATCGTAATTGCCGTATTTTAAATTTGTAAAATCTACTTGATTGTTTTTGCTGGGTGCAGACCAGTTTTCACTCAATCCATCTAATTTCCAAGAATATTTAATTTTTCCAGGGGAATTGTGGAGGACACCAATAAATTTAAAGGAAATTGAATTTTCGCTATGTTTCAGTTGTATCGTGTCTAGTGTATTTATATGAGCTCCTAGTCTTTTATCGCCAGGTTTGATGACCTTGTTAAAAATGCTGAATTCCTCAAAAAGGATGGTAGGTTTTACATTTAAATTTTTTACTTTTTTAGGGTTGAAAAGTGTTACACCATTTACACCTCCAAAAGCAAAACTATTTTTATTGATTTTTTTGTAGCTACCGTAATTGTGTTCTGTACTTGCCAAACCGTCACTTTTATCAAAAACATGAATGATAGTGTCCAGTTTTGAAAGTTTTATTTGAGCCAGACCATTGGTTGTACTTGCCCATAATTCGTTTTGATTGACTGAAATCAACCCTTGAACAATGTCCGAAGGTAAGCCAGATTTCATGTTTAAGGATTTGAAAGATTTTTTAGCAACGTTGTAAAAAATAATTCCAGAACCATTTGTGGCTAAAATTAAGTGGTTTTTTAGTGAGTGGATTACAGTATTTATTGTGAAATATTGCAATTTTTTGTTGTTCTGATCAAGTCCCTTTAATTTGGTAATTGAATCGTTTTTAGCGATTTCATGCAAGCCGTACCTACCAGCAACCAAGATGTTTCCTGTGGCAGTTTCAGAAATAGATTTCAAATCTTTTAAAGGGTAGGTGTGTATGGTATTGTCAACTGTTAGTTTGGTTAAATTTTCTTCAATACCTCCAACCCAAATATTATTTTCAGAATCTTTATAGAGGGTATAAATTTTTTTGATTTTTAAATCAAGGTTTTGAGTTTTGAAGTTTTGAATATTTACTTTGTAAACGCCATTATTGAAAGTACCCACCCAAACAAAATTGCCATCTTTTTGAAGCGATAATACAATATCTCTGATTTCTTTTAGATGGCTCCATTTGTTGTTCTTAGGATTCCATATACTGACACCGGTTTTTGTTCCAAACCAAAAATTCCCATTGGCATCTACCTCTATAGCTCTGGTAAAACTATTTTTAATACTATTACTATTATTTTGTTCGTGTTTTATTTTTTGAAAAACAGATTTGCTTTTGTCGAGGTAGTTGATTCCCCCTCCGTATGTAGCTATCCATAAAATGTTTTCTTTGTCAATTAGAATATCATAAACACCATCACTAGACAAAGAATTTGGGTTGTCTTCACTGTGCTTGTAGTGGTGAATTTCTTGGTAGTTATTATCTAAGTAATAAATTCCAGCTCCATCCGTAGCCAAATAGATAAACCCAAATTTATCTTTTAAAATCCCTCTAATAGTTAGTTTTTTAGATTTGTTTTTGGAAAAATTAATTTTTTCAAGTTTGGAGAATTTTTTACCAATTTTGAAAAAACCATGGTCTCTTGTGCCAATTAAATAATCACTTTTATTTCGAGAAATACTTAAAACTGAATTGGAATTTCCTTTGATTTTTTTCCATTTAACTTGCTTTTTTTTAATGTCATAGACATACAACCCTTTAGGAGTTCCTATCAATATTTTTTCATTCAGTCCATAATATAAACATTGGACATTGATGATTTTTTTATGCGTTTTATTAGTTTTATTTGTGAATTTGGATGTTGTTGCATCGAACATCCACAAACCATTGTAAGAGCCAAACCACAAGCGACCTTGTCTGTCTTCAATAATGGATTTGATTAAATTTGGTTTTAGATTTTCATTATGTTCTAAATAATCAAATGTGTCTAGTTTTGGATTGTATTTGCAAACACCAGAATCAGTACCAATCCATATTCCATCTTTTGAGTCTATAAACAAGGTGTTTATTCGATTGCCAATCTCATCAGGTAGTCCGTTGTATTTATTATAAATTACAGAAAAACTTGAATTGTATTTGATAACTCCTTCCTCTGTAGCGATCCAAATGGTACCCGTTTTGTCTTGTTGAATTGCATAGGTAATACTTTGCGTAACTCCTTTTTCTGAAGTTAATTTTTCAAACTCAATATTCTGTTGCGAAAAAGTTATCGAAACAAAAAAGAATTGAATTATTAGGAGAAAATATTTCATAGGAGAATGGTTGCAATGGGATGGATCTTAATCCAAAGATAATAAAAGTATCTAATACCCTCAGTTCTGTCTAAATATTTGTTTTCAGTTTTATTAAGTACTCATCAAATTTATGCTGAGATTAGGTTCATTTTAAATAATGGCTTCGTTTACAGTAATGTTTCTATAGATTGTTTTTTTATAAATTTTCCACTTAGGAGCAAGGAATTCCTAATTAAAAGTTCTATAGCCTGGAGCCTTCGTTTATAGATATTTAATGACTATGCGCTTTGTTTACGCCACTTGGTATTCGAATATTTTCAACAATCTCTTGAACTTCTTTTGGAGGTGGTGGAGTGAATTTTGAAATGATAATGGAAACTATAAAGTTTACAATCATAGCTACAGTTCCAAAGCCTTCAGGAGAAATACCAAACCACCATTCTTTTTTGGAACCTCCTCCAAACCAATCGAATTTAAATTTTAACATATAAAATAGCATAAGTAAAACGCCTATTACCATACCAATTATAGCACCTTCTTTATTCATTCTTTTATAGAAAATCCCCAAAATAATGGCTGGGAAAAATGAGGCTGCAGCTAGGCCAAAAGCCAAGGCTACTGTTGCGGCTACAAAGTCAGGAGGATTGATCCCGAAATAACCAGCTATACATACAGCTACAACTGAAGATAGGCGGGCTGCTATTAATTCTCCTTTTTCTGAAATAGTTGGTTTTATCATTTTTTTTATCAAATCGTGAGAGACAGAGGCTGAAATCACTAATAGCAATCCAGCAGCTGTAGACAAAGCTGCTGCTAATGCTCCAGCAGCTACCAAAGCTATAACCCAATTTGGTAAATTGGCGATTTCTGGGTTTGCTAACACCATGATGTCTTTATCTATTATCAATTCATTAATTGATTCATCCGCCACATATTGTATTTTTCCATCATTATTTTTATCATTGAAGATAATAAGCCCTGTAGTTTCCCAATTAGAAAACCATTTTGGGAGGTCTTCGTGTTTCTGATTGCTTACTGTCTCTATCATATTTGTTCTTGCAAATACGGCAATGGCAGGTGCGGTAGTAAATAATATAGCAATAAATAGTAATGCCCATCCTGCAGATTTACGAGCATCACTTACTTTTTTCACTGTGAAGAATCTTACAATAACATGCGGTAATCCTGCTGTTCCAACCATTAAGGCAGCTGTAATAAAAAATACATCTATAGTAGACTTGTTTCCAGATGTATATTCATCAAAACCTAACTCGCGATGTAAACCATCTAATTTATCTAATAAATAAATGCCGTCATCAACTTTTGAACCAAAACCTAATTGAGGTAAGAGGTTTTCTGTCATTTGTATTGAGATAAAAATAGCAGGAACCATAAATGCAAAAATTAAGACACAATACTGTGCTACTTGCGTATATGTAATTCCTTTCATCCCTCCTAAAACAGCATAAAAAAGAACTATAATCATG
>Ga0209395_1004550_pt1 | contig 16195 bp, 14 predicted proteins | sample GOMGulsemesocosm_3_FD_184635 | JGI IMG/M metagenome (GOLD analysis project Ga0209395, IMG submission 184635) | Methane-oxidizing microbial communities from mesocosms in the Gulf of Mexico - GOM9D Gulf of Mexico (SPAdes) (version 2) | ecosystem: Environmental > Aquatic > Marine > Cold seeps... | reverse complement strand
TGCTATAAATACCCGACTCAGAAATGATTATTCTATCGTCAGGCAGGGTCGGAGCAAAATCAAAGGTGCGAGCAATATCGGTACTTAAATCACGCAAATTACGGTTGTTGATGCCGATCATTTTAGCGTTTAAGGCAATGGCACGATCGCGCTCTGCTTCGGTAGAAATTTCGGTTAATATAGCGAGATTATACTGCTGCGCAACAGCGGCTAGCTCGACGTATTCTTCATCAGATAATACACTCAGCATTAATAAAATAGCATCGGCGCCATAGTGTCGGGCTAAATGCACTTGATAGCTATCAATGAAAAAGTCTTTATTCAGTACTGGACAGCTAACGGTTTCAGTCACTAGCTTTAAGTAATCGAAGTTACCTTGGAAATACTTTTCGTCGGTCAGTACTGAAATGGCCGCAGCGTATTTGTCATAAGTTTGGCAAATACTTTTAACATCAAAGTCAGGGCGAATTAACCCTTTTGATGGCGAGGCCTTTTTACACTCTAAAATAAAGCCAGCTTCTGGTTTATCTTTTGTACGTGTAAGTGCTGCGTACATGTCTTTTGTGGTCGGGGTTAGTTGCTCAATAAAGCTCTCAAGCGGCTTTGCTATTTTAAGCGCCGCTATTTCAATGCGTTTATCGGCAACAATTTTTTCTAATATATTTGCCATGTTACTTAATTTCCTCGTTGGAAAGGGTTACCAGCTGTTGTAATGTTGCTAGCCCTTTACCGCTTTGTAATACTTCATTCGCAAGCTGTGCGGCTGTTGTTAAATCGTCTGCTTTATCATGAAGATAAAGTAGCGCCGCACAGTTGATGATCACCGCGGCATTATGCGCCTCTTGACCAGTGCCCGCTAAAATAGCGTCGATGAACTGGGCATTTTCTTGGGGAGTGCCACCTTTAATATCGTCAAGGGTATAGTTTTTTAAACCAAAGTCTTGTGGGCAAATAGTGCGTTCAATTAATTGGTCATCTTTCAATTCTATTACTTGAGTATCGCCGTGCAGCGCTATTTCATCTAAACCACTACCATGAACCACTAAGGCACGTTTTACCCCGGTAAGTTGTAGTGCTGTTGCAATAGGGCGTAATAATTCAGGCGTGTAAACACCGAGTAGCATAGTTTGTGGAGCAGCCGGATTAACCAGTGGACCTAAAATATTAAAAATGGTGCGAATGCCCATGGCTTTGCGCACTGGCGCAGCATATTTAAAACCACTGTGATAAGCCGGTGCAAATAAAAAGCACAGATTAGCTTTATCGAGACAGTTGCTGGCGGTTGCTGGTGACATAGTTAAATTTACGCCAAAGGCTTCTAATAAATCGGCAGAGCCAGACATACTGGATACACTACGGTTACCGTGTTTAGCAACTTTTATTCCACAGGCAGCACTAAGAATTGCCGCCGTTGTTGAAATGTTAATGGTGTTAGCACCATCTCCCCCAGTACCAACACAATCAGCAACGGGCGCTTGTTGAGCAGGGAAAGTGGTTGCAGCATTACGAATAGCGAGTGCGGCACCGGCGATTTCTGTGGGGGTTTCCCCTTTAACTTTTAACGCGGTGAGCACACTAGCTAATAAAGCGGGTTCAATATCGCCACTAAGCACTTGTTGGAAGAATTGCTCGGTCTCGGCTTGGCTTAGATTGTCACCTTCTACCAGCTGTGCAAGTGGGTTAGTCATTTTATTAGGGGTATTATTAGTCATGTAAAGCTCCTAGCGTTTGGTTGCTTAACTGATCATTTACGGTAAGCAAAAAGTCAAAGCTTTGTGCTAATAAGGTTGCGCCATAGGTGGTAAGAATTGATTCAGGGTGGAATTGATACGCAAGTACGGCATCTTCTTCCCGACAAATAGCCATTGGCAAACTATTAAAATCTGCGATAACGGTTAATGCTGGCGGAATCACCGTGCCCACCAGAGAATGATAACGCGCGACGGGCAGTGGATTTTTAATGTTAGCAAATGCGCCGGTACCGCTATGGGTAATAGCAGAGGCTTTACCGTGTACTATTTCATCAGCACGACCGACTTCACCGCCATAGTATTCAATAAGGGCTTGATGGCCTAAGCAAATCCCCAACATGGGCATTTTTCCAGCACATAGTTTGATAAGTGCCATTAAACAGCCGGCATTGCTTGGGGTACCGGGGCCGGGAGATAATACTAATATTACCTTTTCACCGGTTGCCTGGGTATGTTTAAGTATTTTATCGAAAATAAACTCAGCAGCTAAAGTGTTTCTATACACGGTAGGCTCAAAGCCTAAACATTGAAACTCATCAACTAAGTTGTAAGTAAAAGAATCGAGATTATCTAGCATGAACAGTTTGGTGTTTCGCTTGCCATTTTTCTCGCCACTTAGTTCAGGGCTTAGTTCGGAAATTTGTTTTGCATTGTTAGTTGTTAATACCTGGCTCATGCTTTTGCTCCTTGATTGACAACAATCTCATTGGCTGCCAGTACGGCACTGATCACCGCTTGTGCTTTTTGTCTGGTTTCGTCAGCTTCCGCTTGGGGAATTGAGTCATAAACCACGCCTGCGCCGGCTTGTACTTGCGCAATATTATCTTTAACAAATGCCGAGCGAATAACAATACAGGTATCCATTTCACCTTCACCAGTTAAGTAGCCAACGGCACCGCCGTAACTACCGCGGCGTTTTCCTTCTATTTCTCGGATCAGTGAGGTTGCTTTGATTTTTGGTGCACCTGATAACGTGCCCATATTCATACACGCTTGGTAGGCGTGTAGGGCATCAAGCTCTTCAAGTAAGGTGCCACAAACACGAGAGACCAAATGCATTACATGGGAGTAGCGATCAACTTTTAATAGGTCAGCAACGTGTCGAGAGCCCGCTTTACTCACCCTAGCGATATCGTTACGGGCTAAATCAACCAGCATAATATGCTCAGCAGACTCTTTTTTATCTTGTCTTAGCTCTAGCTCAATACGCGAGTCTAAGTCTAAACAAATGCTACCATCTTTATTTCTGCCACGAGGGCGAGTACCGGCAATCGGGTAAATCTCTACTTGGCGATCACCTTCGGGGGAATGTTGTTGATATTTTATCGCCGATTCAGGTGAGGCACCAAACATACAAAAGTCACTGTCTTGTATGTAAAACATATACGGACTAGGGTTACTGATTTTTAACGCTTGATAGGCGGTAACTGTGTCGTAGCAAGGTAGTGAAAAGGTACGAGAAGGCACCACTTGAAAAATATCACCGGCGCGAATATTTTCTTTTAGTTGCTCTACTTGCTGACAGTATTGTTCATCACTAATATCAACAGTCACCGTTTGTGGTTTTTGGTTGTAATGTGTATTTTCACTGATAAGTGAGGCAATATCAACGGTGGTAATATTGGTGGAAAGTAACTGTTTTATTTCGTCAATACGCGCTGTTAAACCTTGCTTTATACTATCGACTTGGTTTTCATTTGTTGCGTCAGCAGGTGTAGATGAGTCTGTAGAGGAAAAAACATTGGCGATAATTTCAGTACTTTGTTGTTCATGATCAATAACAACCAGCGTTTCTGCTAAATAATAAACAAAATCAGGACAAGTGTTTTCACCCTCTTTTACCTCAGGTAAGCGCTCACTCATACTGATCATATCAAAAGCAAAGGCTCCGCCTAGAAAAATAGCAAAATGATGATTAGCACTATTTTCCATCCGCTGAAATAAGCGTAAGCTTTCAAAGGGATTAATAGCCATTAAGCGCGACTTTTCATCAAGCTCAGTGGGAATGTCGGCAAAGGTAGCGGTTAACTGTTGTTGATTGTCACTCAGCAACAAGCTGGCGTGTGCTTGCAGTTGCGTGGCCGCAAATTGCAGTGCGATTTGACCATTAGCGGTTAAGGCATCAAAAGTAACGGTATTGCCATTACAAACAATTTTTAGCGCGGCATCGGTGAGTAGTAAACTTTTTAACAAGTGCTTCTTATCTATTTCTGCCGATTCTAATAACAGATTGTTATTTTTATTATGGCTAAGTAATTGATAAACACTTAACGGATCGCTTTGATAAGTTGCACTATCCGTTAGTGTGCACACTGTGGTGGTATTTGGCGTAACTAGTGTCATGGTTTTCTTCTTATATTCATTCGTTTAAAAGGGGGTCATCCGGCATAAATTGGCTGTAACCACCAAAGAAACCACGTTCTGGTTTTATTCATTATATTTTCTCAAAAAAATCGACTATTAAAAAGTAAAAACCCGCTAAAGTTAGCGGGTTTTTTGAATTTTGTATTTTATCTGCTTTAGCTTGATTCAGCTTTTAGCGATACATGCAATTATCACAACCCACTTATGTAGAGTTATGCCACCACCAACCTAGTTGGTTAAGTACTAAATTAAATTGCTTTGCTGGTATCATTATTTCGCTCTTATCAGTAAACTTGCACCATATCTTGTAGAGTTTGTTCTACGCGCAAGAAAGTCCCTATAGAAGACCTTATTATGGCGTTGCTGTCAACTACTGATTTCCCCTCTAATATAATAAAACAAGATGGTTTTGCGCATGGTCGTATCGACCTGCATTGCCATAGCCACTGCTCTGACGGTTCGTTATCGCCACAAACCCTGATAGATAGGGCGGTTAATTATCAAATTTCGGTATTAGCGATTACCGATCACGATACCGTTGATGGTTTTAATATAGCTCAAGATTATATAGTGGAAAAAAACAGTCCAATTAAATTGATTGCCGGCATTGAAATATCCACTTCTTGGCAAGGGTTTGAAATTCATATTGTTGGATTGAATTTTGACCCTGAGCATCCGGCGATTGAGCAACTTATTGTTAACCAGAAACAAGCCCGTGAGCTACGAGCAATTACTATTGGTGAAAAACTGGCCAAGTGCGGGTTTGAACATGCGTATCGAGATGCTAAAGCGCTGGCGAGTCAAGGCACCATTACCCGAGCGCATTTTGCCAAGGTACTGTATCAGCAAGGTCATGTAACGACCTTACAAAAAGCCTTCGATAAATATTTAGGAAAAAAAGGGCGAAATACCCAATGCGCTTATGTAAAACCACAATGGTGTTCTATCGCTGAGGCGATTAGTGCCATTCAAGCGGCAGGTGGCACGGCAGTGATGGCACATCCTATTCGCTATGATTTATCGGCTAAGTGGCTACGCCGATTAATTGTCCATTTCAAAGAGTGTCAAGGTGACGGACTAGAGGTTGTGTTACCACAAATGAATCCACAACAGAGGCAAATAATGCTAAACTATTGTTTAGAATATGATTTGCACGCCTCTGCGGGGTCAGACTTCCATCATCCGAATAAATGGTCTGATTTAGGTCGAAATTTAACATTGCCAGATGGCGCCAAACCCATATGGTCACTGTGGTCATAGCAACTTAAGGCTATTACTGGTAACAGCCTTAAGTTATTGTTCATCGCAGTCTTGAACTATTGTTAATGACCGCTATTTTTATGCTTTTGAAACATTAACGCCAAAGAGAAGGAAAACCCCGTGAGTCAGTTTTTTTATGTACATCCGGACAACCCGCAAGGCCGTTTAATGAAACAGGCTGTTGCTATCATCAACCAAGGCGGAGTGGTTGTTTATCCTACTGACTCTGGCTATGCACTCGGTTGTCATCTTGGCGATAAAAAAGCGCTTGAGCGCATTTGCCAAATAAGAGATATCAGTAAAAGCCATAACTTTACCTTGGTTTGTCAGGATCTCTCGCAACTTTCTGAATATACTCGAGTTGATAACAGCGCTTATCGCCTGTTAAAAGCGCACACGCCTGGTGCTTACACCTTTATTTTTAAAGGATCGAAGGAAGTGCCAAAAAGGTTACTCAATCCTAAAAAGAAAACCATCGGTATTCGGGTACCTGATAATAATATTTGCCAAGCCTTGTTGGAGGAATTAGGGGAGCCTATAATGTCTACTAGTTTAATCATGCCGGGTGAAACGATGGCCGAGTATGATCCTGAACATATTCGTGACTTATTAGAACATCAAGTTGATTTAATTATTAATGGGGGTCATTTGGGTGAACACCCAACCACGGTGATTGATTTTTCCAACGATGATATTGAAGTCATACGCGTTGGTGAAGGTGATGCAAGCCCATTTAGTTAAGTGTTTACTATTAAAGCATTGTGTAACCGGTAAGTAATCGATAAGTAATCGGTAATAAATTATTTAAAATGAGTCAGAAGTTAATTTCTAGGGAATTGCTACTGACGTAAGAGAGTAAAAATATGTCACAAGACAGAAAAACAGCGAAAGGTACACGTACCTCAACTGACAAAAAAAATACCGATAATAAGTATGGTAGCCGTGGCGCTGGGAAAAAAAGTGCCGTTAAAAAAGGCAAAAGTAATTCCCCTGAAGGAAAAGCTAAAGGAAAGGGTAAACCAGCAATTGAAAAACCAGTAAAAGTAGACTTTCAAAAAGCCAGTGTTAAAGACTCTGAAAAATTACAAAAGGTGTTAGCAAGAGCGGGTAAAGGCTCACGCCGAGAACTGGAAGATATTATTAGTCAAGGACGGGTCAGTGTTGATGGTAAAACCGCTTTTTTAGGTGACCGAATTGACGGCAGTGAACAAATTCGTATTGATGGTCACCCAGTGGTGTTAACCACGGCTGAGGAAGATATTTGTCGGGTGTTAATGTACAACAAGCCTGAAGGCGAAATGTGTACCCGTAAAGATCCAGAAGGCAGAGCAACGGTATTTGATCGTTTACCGCCATTGGAATCAGGGCGCTGGGTTGCGGTAGGTCGTTTAGATATTAATACCTCAGGGATGTTGTTGTTTACTACCGATGGTGAATTAGCTAACCGCTTAATGCACCCATCACAAAAAGTTGAACGTGAATACGCGGTACGTGTTTTTGGTGAAATTGATGAAGCGATGCTACAAAGACTAAGAGCGGGTGTGAAACTTGAAGATGGTCCTGCGCGTTTTCAAAAAATCACTTATCGTGGCGGAGAAGGTCGTAATCATTGGTTCCATGTAGTGTTATCTGAAGGACGCAATCGAGAAGTACGTCGTTTATGGGAAAGTCAAGAAGTACAAGTTAGTCGTTTAATTCGAGTACGTTACGGTGACATGGAAATGAAGCGCCAATTACCGTTAGGTGGTTGGACTGAGCTGGCATTAAATGATGTTAATTATTACCGCAAGCTTGTACAGCTAACACCTGAGACGCAATCGAAAGTTAAAGTTGATGAAAAGGCGATGGATAATGCTAAAAGTCGACGTATTCGTCGCTCGGTTAAAAAGCATCAACAGCGTGTGCAACAAGCGACTCGTCGTCGTCGTCGTTAATCATTCACTGATATCATTTATTTAAAAGCTAATAAGAAAAATATCCTATGCAGTATCAATTAATTGAAGATAATGAAAGCTTACAGCAACTATGTAAGCACTATCAAAATGCCAGTGTGTTAGCGGTAGATACCGAGTTTGTTCGTACTCGTACCTTATATCCTAAACTGGGGCTGCTACAGGTGTTTGACGGTGAGCAGCTGGCGTTAATTGATCCGATTGCCATTGACGATTTGTCGCCTTTTTGGCAATTATTACGTAATGAAAATATTACTAAGGTACTGCATGCCTGCTCTGAAGATTTAGAGGTTTTTCTAACCAGTGCTAATTGCAAACCAGTGAATGTTATTGATAGTCAAATTATTATGTCATTCTTGGGCAATGGTTTATCAATGGGCTATGCCGCTATGGTGGCTCACTATACTGGTATTGAACTTGATAAATCAGAGTCACGCACCGATTGGACGAAAAGACCACTTTCGCAAAAGCAATTAACTTATGCTAGTGCTGATGTTGAACATTTATTTAGCATTTACCCAAAAATAATTGAAGAAATTACTCAAGCGGGCTGGCTTGATTATGCTAAGCAAGAAACGGCATCAATGATTGAGCGCAAGTTTACCCCCATTGATGAAGATCAGTTATATCGTCAAGTGAAGCTTGCTTGGCGTTTAACAACCCAGCAACTCAATAATTTACAGCATTTAACCCGCTGGCGTTATCAACAAGCAAAAAAACGAGACTTACCGTTAGGTTTTGTCGTTAAAGAAAATACCTTAGTGGCAGTTGCTCAAGATAACCCGCAAAGTAATACCGCAATGAGTAAAGTTACAGGCGCGGAAGTACTTGATCTTCGTCATAAAGGCAAAGGAATGTTGGCGGTATTAAAAGAAGCTGCGCTGATTGATAAATCAAACTATCCTGAAAAATTACAGCGCCTAGATGAATACCCAGCTTATAAGCAAACCTATAAAAAGGTCAAAGACTTCATCACTAAAGTGAGTGCAGATAACAACCTTGCAGTAGAAAATATCGCTTCTAAAAAGCAAATAAATCAATTTTTAACATGGCAGTTCAATTTAAATGAAGTGAAACAATTAGCGACTAACGCTGAATATAGCGCTGCTTATCGAGTTGATTTATTAACGGGGTGGCGAGCAGCGTTATTCGGCAAAAAGCTACAGCAGTTTGCCGACAATGGCTTTAAAGACTAGCGATAAAGTCTTTAATTTCTTGTTTTAACTCTTCGCTAGCAATTGACTCGCTCGCCGCTGCTGATTTGTTAGCAAACTCAAGCGTTTTGTCACTTTCACCAAATTCTTGTTGTCTTTGTGCCATGGCTAAATAGATCGAGGCGGTAAACTCAGGTAACTTGAGTTTGTCGGCAACAGCCAAGGCTATTTCATAGATATCCATGGCTAAATCGCCATCTTCGGTAAAGTCAGCTAATGCTTCCCACTGTAATGGATGATCTTTGGGACTGTCTTGATGAACGGCACATAACTTTTGTAAATTCTTACAAGCTTCATTTCTTGCTTCATCATTATCGCTAGCAGAAGCGTCGGCGATAACTTGGCAAATTTCTAGAATTTCATTGTACAAAGGAGCTTTCATTGGTTTACCTAAAAAGATTGAGACTAATATCACGTATTGTATCGCAAATTAATACCAGTGCGTGATATATTAATAGTTCAAATACACCACTCTTGAAGATACATTCTAGAATACTGATAACCCCATAGGTCTCCATTATGCTATGTGCCATTTATAAAAGTACCAAAAAAGAATACACCTACCTTTTTGTTAAGAATCGTGATGATTTTTCTACCGTGCCAGAAGCACTGATGACAACGTTTGGTACGCCAACCTTAGTCACGCTAACTAACTTAGCGACCAAAGAAAAATTGGCTTTTGCTGATCTTAATAAAGTGAAAGCTAGCCTCACCGAACAAGGCTACTATTTACAATTACCCCCTCCGAAAGAAGACTTACTTAAGCAACATAAAGCACACATGATCGCATTAAAAAAATAAGGAAAATAATCAATGAAGTTAAGGGATTTATCTGTTGCTCTACTCGTTACCCTCGTGAGTCAACTTACAGTATCAACGCATTTATATGCCAAGTCATTAAGTGAAGCGGGTTTTAAAGAGTACGTGGTTGAATTAAAAACTGAAGCGCTAGCAAAGGGCTATCAGCCTGCATTGATTGATGAGAGCTTTCACGCGGTTAAATTTCACCAACGTGCGGTCAAAGCCGATAGAAAACAACCCGAAAAAGTTGAAACGTTAGACACCTATTTGCCCAAAAGAGTACCGAGCTGGAAAGTAAAAAAAGCCCGTGCTTTATATAAACAGCACCATAAAATATTAAATGAAATTGGTCATAAATATGGTGTTCAACCACGTTTCATCGTTGCTTTATGGGGCCTAGAAACTAACTTTGGTAAATTTACCGGGGGTTACAATGTTGTTTCAGCGTTATCTACTTTAGCGTATGAGGGAAGACGTGAAGTTTTTTTCAAAAAGCAACTATGGGCAGCATTAACTATTTTAGAACAGGGCCATATTAAGGCTGATAATATGAAAGGCTCTTGGGCTGGCGCTATGGGGCAAAATCAATTTATGCCCACGTCATTCTTAGCGTATGCGGTTGACGGTGATGGCGATGGCAAAAAAGATATTTGGCAAAACCAAGTGGATATTTTCTCTTCAATGGCCAACTATCTACAAAAAGAAGGCTGGAATGACTCCTTAACATGGGGCAGACAAGTCAGTTTGCCACCAAATTTCGATACTCAGTTGGCTATTCCTAAAAATACCGGTAGTCGTAAAAACTGGTTAGCGGCTTGGGATAATACCGAAAAGACCTTAGTACAATGGCAAGCACTTGGCGTTCGTAGAGCTGATGGTACCAATTTACCTAAGGTAGATATTAAAGCAGCACTGGTATTTCCTGACGATAAAAATGGCCGTGCTTACTTAGCGTACGATAATTACAAGAGCCTGATGCATTGGAATTTATCTTATTATTTTGTCAGTTCGGTAGGGCATTTATCCGACCGCATTAAATTTCCACCGATAAATTAGCATTACCTTAGCGATAAACTAGCGCTAAGTTTGAACTATACTGAGGGTATGCTAAAAGAGAGTCCTGTTCTCTTTTGCATTTCCCTAGTTTTACTACAGCGATAGATTAGCGCTAGCTAAGAGATATACAGAATTAGATTGATATGAAGAGAGCACACCGAGCAAAGAAAACACCAGAACAAATCCCGTTTTGGCAAAGTAAAACTTTAGAGCAGATGACACGCACTGAGTGGGAATCTCTGTGCGATGGTTGTGCCAAGTGCTGTTTGAATAAGTTTATTGATGACGAAGACACCACCGATCATAATGAATTACTACCAACCGATCATATAAAAGAACATGAGCAAATGGTTTATTCCAATATTGCTTGTCAGTTACTGAATGATAAAACTTGCCAATGTAGTCAATATCAAAAACGAACTACCTTAGTGCCTGATTGCGTACAGTTAACCCAAGATAATTTAGCCGAGGTGTTTTATATGCCACCGAGCTGCACTTATCGCCGCTTACAAGAAGGTCGTGGTATGCCATCTTGGCATCCGTTGTTACATAAAGGCAAAAAAACGGCGATGCATAATGCGGGCATGTCAGTACGTGGAAAAATTGTCAAAGACGATGATGTCGCAATAGAAGACTTTGAAGATTATATCGTTATGTGGCCACTGAACGACTTGGATTAGCCTAATATCGGTTCGCTTTTAGTTAATAGTTAAAAGTGAATATTGATTCGGTCTTGCGTAAATGCTCAGTTGATCCCAGATTAATTTTTCTGATTGTTAGAATACTTTAGTTCTCAGGGCTAAATGACAAGTAAACTGTTGTTAAGCCTTGGTGTTGCTGTGGTGAGAAGCTGACTTTCAAGTCATTATCTGTATAGGAAAAGTTATCAAAACTCGTCAGTAGACATTTTCGGGTCAGCTGTTCACCACATTGTTCCATTGCTCGGCTCATAATAAAGGCATTAATATAGCCTTCCAGTTGTATCCTACTTACCTGTTGTCGCTGCTCTTTGTTCATCGACTTCATCAGTTGCTGGCATATTGTCCAAGCACAATGGCGAGGATCAGGCATGACCTCGCTAATAACCACTTTACTGGGATATTTTAATCGTGAAAATACATCTCGGCTTGAAACAAATGATAATGAACCATAGTAAGGACTAACTCCTTGTTCATAACCTTTATTGATTAAACGGCTAAAAGGCTCATAAGTACCAACAAAAACCACTGCATCTATCGGTCTCTTTTTTATCGCCGCGAGTACCTTGCGTATATTGTTTGAATTGCGCTTGAAGCGCTTGGTGATTGTCGGAGTTAGGTTATGTTTTTTAAGTGCTTGCTCGTAACCTCTTTGTCCTGCTAAACCAAATTCATCCGCTTGTATCACCAATGCAAATCGCGATAACCCTTGTTCTTTCACCAAGAAATCTATCTGTGCTTGTGCCTCTTCTAAATAACTTGCACGCAGGTTAAATATATTGTTATTAATCGGGGTTCTTAAAAAATCAGCACCGGTAAATGGCATAAGGTAGGGAATGTTTTTTTGGGCAATGATAGGTAAAATCGCGTGGGAAGTGGGTGTGCCGACATAGCCAAATAGCGCGAAGACTTGTTCAGTTTGAATAAGCTTATGGGTATTTTGAACGGTATTTTCAGGTTCATAACCGTCATCTAAACTGATTAGCTCAATTACTCTGCCGTGGATCCCTCCTTGGTTATTTAACTGTTTAAAATAGTGTGCAGCGCCTTGATTAAGTTGAATGCCAAGCTCAGCTGTCGGTCCTGTTAGTGCATTAGAAGTACCTATTTTTATCTTGTTTTTAAACACTCCTTGCTCAGCAGAGCAGGGGTTGCAGCAGAAAATAAAGTAGGAAAATACACTGATAAGAATACGTTTAAACAAAATAACTACTTCCTTGAAAACTAGCTAATTTAAGGGCTGTTTTTAATATCCATCTAAATTTTATTTTATAAGTAATTGTTTATTTAGCAAGTCTATAGTCTAAATAATTCAAATCACTGTTTAAAATTAAATCAATAAGTGGTAAAACATTATACAGTTAGTCTTTTTTATTTCAATTGCTTAAAGGTGTTTTATGATCATTGGCATACCCAAAGAATCGCTAAAAGGTGAAAATCGAGTAGCAGGCTCACCAAGCTCTATTAGCGCATTATTTAAACTTGGTTTCATGGTACAAGTGCAAAAAACTGCAGGTGGCAAAGCTAGCTTTACCGATGAGGATTATATCCATGCAGGTGCAGACTTAGTTGTGAAGAAAAAATGCTGGCAGAGCGATATTATCTTTAAGGTGAATCCGCCGACACTAGATGAAGTGGCACTGATGAATGATGGCGCTACATTAGTTAGTTTTATCGCTCCAGCCCAAAGCCCTGAATTATTAGCTGCGCTTAGCGAAAAATCTATTACTACCTTAGCGATGGAAATGGTGCCGCGAATGACGCGATCGCAATCGATGGACGCGTTAAGTTCAATGGCAAATATTGCTGGCTATCGTGCTGTAATCGAAGCCTCTCACCATTTTGGTCGATTTTTTACTGGGCAAATAACGGCCGCGGGTAAAATGCCACCAGCAAAAATTATGATTATTGGTGCTGGTGTTGCGGGCCTTGCTGCTATTGGAACTGCCGGTAGCTTAGGCGCTATTGTCCGTGCTTTTGATACCAGACCTGAAGTTAAAGAGCAAATTGAAAGTATGGGCGCTGAATTTCTTGAGCTTGATTATCAAGAGGAGGAAGATACCGGCTCAGGTGATGGTTATGCCAAGGAGATGAGCAAAGCCTTCATCGATGCTGAAATGGCTTTGTTTGCCGAGCAAGCTAAAGAGGTTGATATAATTATTACCACCGCGATGATCCCAGGCAAGCCTGCGCCTAAGCTTATTACCGAGCAAATGGTTGAATCGATGAAAGCAGGTAGTGTCATTGTTGATTTAGCGGCTGCAGGTGGCGGTAATTGTGAATGTACTGTTACCGGAAAAGTGGTGAGTGCTCATGATGTTAAAGTGATTGGTTACACCGATTTAGTCTCGCGCTTACCCAATCAATCATCTCAATTATACGCGAATAACTTAGTGAATTTAACCAAACTGTTATGTAAAGAAAAAGACGGCACTATCGCAATAGATTTTGATGATGTTGTTATTCGAAATATGACCGTGGTTAAAGATAAGGAAATCACTTTCCCGCCACCACCCATTCAAGTCAGTGCGGCACCTAAAGTTGACAATAAAGTAAAAGTAGCTGAACCAATAGAAGTCGCTGAAGAGCCTGAAAGCCCTGCTAAAAAATATGCATTTATGGCCGGTGGAATTGCTCTGTTTGGTTGGGTTGCTAGTGTTGCCCCCGCTGATTTTCTTACTCACTTCACCGTGTTTGTACTTGCCTGTGTTATTGGTTATTACGTTGTCTGGAATGTTAGTCATTCACTACATACGCCGTTAATGAGTGTTACCAATGCTATTTCAGGGATTATTGTGGTTGGGGCATTATTACAAATTGGCTCTGATAGTATCTTAGTGCAGATATTAGCCGCGGTGGCAACGTTGGTGGCGACAATTAATATTGTTGGTGGCTTTAAAGTGACTAGTCGTATGTTAAAAATGTTTAGTAAGTAAGGGAAGCAGTATGGAATCTACACAAATAGCAACAAATGGTTTTATTAGTGCCGCTTACGTGGTCGCCGCATTACTCTTTATTTTTAGCTTAGCAGGCTTAAGTAAACAAGAAACAGCAAAACAAGGTAATTTGTTTGGCATGGTAGGTATGGCGATAGCGCTTCTTACCACTATTTTTGATCCTCGAGTCTCTAATGTCTTAGTGATCATTGTCGCGATGGTTATTGGCTCAGGTATAGGGCTAAGGTTAGCTAATAAAGTTGAAATGACGCAAATGCCGGAGTTGGTCGCCATACTGCATAGTTTTGTTGGCTTAGCTGCGGTCTTAGTTGGTTTTAATAGTTACTTTGACGCGGGACATAGTCTGGTTATTACTTCAGCCCAGCAAACCGCGATGAATATTCATCTAACAGAAGTTTTCTTAGGCGTTTTTATCGGTGCAGTTACCTTCACTGGCTCTATTGTCGCATTTGCTAAATTACGTGGTGTAATTAGCTCTACCGCGTTAATGCTTCCGCATCGTCATAAAATGAACTTAGCCGCTGGCGTGGTTTCGTTCATCTTGATGATTATGTTTGTACAAAATGGCGGAGAAAATTTTTCATTATTTTTAATGACAATAATCGCATTGGTTTTTGGTTGGCATTTGGTTGCCTCTATCGGCGGAGCCGATATGCCCGTAGTCGTTTCAATGCTTAACTCATATTCGGGCTGGGCGGCAGCGGCTGCTGGCTTTATGCTCAGTAATGATTTATTAATTATCACTGGAGCTTTGGTCGGATCTTCGGGAGCTATATTATCTTACATTATGTGTAAGGCAATGAACCGTTCCTTTATTAGTGTTATTGCGGGCGGGTTTGGAACCGAGGTGGTGATTAACGAAGATCAAGATTATGGCGAACATCGAGAAGTGCAGGCGGATGCTGTTGCAGATATACTACGCAACGCTAAGTCGGTGGTTATTGCGCCGGGTTATGGTATGGCGGTAGCACAAGCACAATACCCTGTTTATGAAATGACTCAGCAATTAATTGATAAAGGCATTGAAGTTCGTTTTGCTATTCATCCTGTTGCGGGACGCTTACCGGGCCATATGAACGTATTACTTGCCGAAGCGAAAGTACCGTATGATATCGTGCTAGGTATGGATGAACTTAACGATGATTTTCCTGAAACCGATGTGGTGTTAGTGATCGGTGCTAATGATACCGTCAACCCCTCGGCTAGCGAAGACCCTAACAGTCCCATTGCCGGTATGCCAGTACTTGAAGTCTGGAATGCCAAAGAGGTGATCGTTTTTAAACGTTCAATGAATACCGGTTATGCCGGCGTACAAAATCCTTTGTTTTTTAAAGAGAATACCCAAATGTTATTTGGTGATGCTAAAGACACTACCGAGAAAATTTTCAGAGCCTTATAAACAATACATCGGGTGTTTTGAACGAGCCATATATTCTTCACATTGATAGAATATATGGTTTTTTTATTGGGGACGTACAGCATAAGTTACCGACTAAACGGCCAGCAAAGTCACTGTAGAGTTTGTTAATAAGCTATTGTTGTAAGCGTATTGTTATTTTTACTTGATAATGGGGTATTTTAGTAACCGTTTGCTGTAATTATTGCTATAATTCGCGCCCTTTTTTATATTTGTTTTTTTGGTGATTTATGAGTGTTGATGCAATTGGTTTATCTGCTGAGTTATTGAAGGGTGTTAAAGCTTGTGGTTATAAAAATTTAACGCCTATTCAACAGCAAGCGATACCGATGATCCGCTCTGGGGATGATTTACTGGCTAGCGCGCAAACTGGTACTGGTAAAACCGCAGCGTTTAGCTTACCAATATTAGACGCTTTAGCTAGCTTATCTAAAAAGGCCAATTCATCCTCAGCTTCTGAGCAAACGCCTTCGGCACCGAAAAGTCACAACATTCGTGCGTTAATTTTAACGCCGACACGAGAATTAGCTGCGCAAGTTGCCGATAATGTTAAGGCTTATAGCCAGTTTTTACCGCTAAAAACCGGCGTTGTCTATGGTGGTGGTAAAATGCCATCGCAAACTAATATGCTTAAACAAGGCGTTGATATATTAATTGCTACACCAGGTCGTTTGTTAGAACATTTAGCGTTACGTAATGTAGACTTATCACAAGTGAACTATCTC
>Ga0209395_1004548_pt1 | contig 16196 bp, 13 predicted proteins | sample GOMGulsemesocosm_3_FD_184635 | JGI IMG/M metagenome (GOLD analysis project Ga0209395, IMG submission 184635) | Methane-oxidizing microbial communities from mesocosms in the Gulf of Mexico - GOM9D Gulf of Mexico (SPAdes) (version 2) | ecosystem: Environmental > Aquatic > Marine > Cold seeps... | reverse complement strand
CGCTACAATCAGATTCGCTGCAATCAGATCCTCTGCAAGCGGACACATTGCAATCGGACTCGGCACCGACAGATTTGGCACCAGTCGGCGCGGTACCGGCTGATCAGCAACAATCCGAGATGCTACGGCCCGCCCCGGCGCAATTGCAACAGCCGGACACAACGCCCGTCGCCCCTGAATCTGTAGAACCACCGCCGTCAGTGACTACACTACCGGTAAGAACTCTGGACCGACCGCCGGAACCGGTCGATACCGGCGCCAATCGATTGCAAGAAATGGTAAAGGTACCGGCCCAGTTGCTGGAGGAGTTGGTTAACCTCGCCGGAGAAACCTCTATCTCCCGGGGTCGTGCCGAGGAACAAATTTCGGAATTGGTGTTCTCCCTGGACGACATGCAGATCACCGTGGATCGCTTGCAAGAACAGGTGCGGCGCCTTGATATGGAGACTGAGCAGCAAATTCTGTTCCGCCAGGAACAGGTCGAGAGCGAGGGGCTGGATGGTTTCGATCCATTGGAGATGGATCGTTACTCCCAGTTGCAGCAGTTGTCGCGATCGCTGCTGGAGTCCTCCTCGGACCTGATTGATATCAAGAGCACACTGTCCGACAAATCCAGAGATATGGAGACTTTGTTAGTTCAGCAGTCGCGTATCAACACCGACCTGCAGGAGGGTTTATTGCGTTCGCGTATGGTGCCGTTCCAGCGCATGGTACCGAGGCTGCGGCGCATTATTCGGCAGATCAGTGGTGAGTTGGACAAAAGTGTCGAGCTGCGGGCGGATAATATTGAAGGAGAGCTGGACCGAGCGATGCTCGAACGCATGGTGGTACCGCTGGAACATATGCTGCGAAATGCAGTTGATCACGGTATCGAGTCGCTGGAACTTCGCCGCGCTAAGGGCAAACCAGACAAAGGTATTATCAACCTAAACCTGCAGCGGGAGGGCGGTGAAATTGTGATAGTGCTGTCCGACGACGGCGCCGGCATAAATTGTGATGCGGTGCGTGAAAAGGCCATCGAACGCGGCCTGATGGACACTGACGCACAGCTCAGTGAGCGGGAGATACTGCAGTTTATTCTGCAGCCTGGGTTCAGCACCGCCGCACAGGTCACCCAGATTTCCGGCCGAGGAGTCGGTATGGATGTGGTGCACAGTGAAATCAAACAGCTGGGCGGCAGCATCGAAATTGAGTCGAGCCTGGATTTGGGTAGTCAGTTCACTATTAGGCTGCCGTTTACTGTGTCGGTTAACCGCGCGCTAATGGTTAGCATTGCCGGTGACCACTACGCTATCCCGCTCAATACCATTGAGGGTATTGTACGGGTCAGCCCCTACGAGTTGGAGGCCTACTACCAGCCGGACGCGCCGGCCTTTGAATACGCCGGTCAGCCCTACCAGTTGCGCTATATGGGGTCGCTGCTGCAGCGCGGTGACAGCCCTAATCTAGAGGGGCAGTCGATGCCGTTGCCGGTATTACTGGTGCGCGGTAGCGATCACTCGGTGGCGATACAGGTAGACAGTTTAATGGGGTCTCGAGAAATCGTGGTCAAGCCGCTGGGGCCGCAATTCGCCGCGGTGCAGGGCCTGTCAGGTGCGACGGTACTAGGGGACGGCAGCGTGGTGGTGATCCTAGATCTAATGGCCATGATACGAGCCGACATTTCTCATCTGCACCGGGATCGCAGCCGGGTTGCGGCCCGGGAATACGACGATGCCAAGAGTGTACGGGTGATGGTGATCGACGATTCGGTGACTGTGCGCAAAGTGACATCGCGGTTCCTCGAGCGCCAGGGTATGGAAGTGGTACTGGCCCAGGATGGCCTCGATGCGGTTAACCAGCTCAACGAAATGGAGCAGCTGCCCGATGTGATGCTGCTCGATATAGAAATGCCCAGAATGGATGGCTTTGAGGTTGCCAGCAGAGTTCGTCATACCTCCCGGTTGAAACATATACCCATTATTATGATTACCTCGCGAACCGGCCAGAAGCACCGCGAGCGGGCACTGTCACTGGGGGTGGACGACTATATGGGCAAGCCCTATCAGGAGGCTGAGTTATTAGAAAAACTCGCCGCGATATGCGTCGTAGCGGTATAGAGCAGTGAGTGAGTCGCCCCTGGTTGGGCTGATTGCAGTCGCTGCCAACCACCGGCGCAGTCTCGGGCAGTTGCTGGAGACCGGTGGCTATCGATCGGCCGAGGTATCGCCGCAGCGGGAACTGGCTCCCCAGTTAGCATCCCTAGATGTTGACGTCGACGCCTGGTTGCTCGATGTGAGCGGGGTCGACATTGAACAGGTACTCGATACGATCAATGCGCACTCCAGCAAGCCACTATTGCTGGTTGATGATATACCGGCCGGGGAAAATCATGCAGGCTACCGAAACTGGCAGCAGCGGCTGTTGGCAAAGCTGGAAGTAGTGGCCCTGGGGGCGCCGGCACAGCACGAGGGGCGGGCGGCGGATAAAATCTGGTTGTTGGCTGCCTCTCAGGGGGGCCCCGAGGCGGTGTGTCGATTTCTAAAGGCGCTGCCCCCGGCGCTGCCGGTGGCGATGATTTACGCCCAGCACACCCAGTTACACTTCGATCAGCAGCTGGCGACCACGGTGGACCGAGCCCAGGCCTATCCGGTACAGTTAATCCGCAGCGATCAACGGCTCAGCGCTGGCAATGTCTATGTGGTTCCTGTGGACCGCCAGGTGCGATTTTTGGCCAATGGCCGCACTGTGGCTACTCGCAGGCCTTGGAGCGGCATTTATCAGCCGACCATCGACCAGGTGGTCGCCGATCTGGCCCGACTGTATCGGGAACGATTGGGTGTGATCGTTTTCAGTGGCATGTGCAACGACGGTCAAATCGGGGTTCGAGTAGCCCGGGCCTGTGGCGGTACCATCTGGGCGCAGACCCCGGCAAGTTGTGTCAGTTCCTCTATGCCCCAAGCCGCGATCGATACCGGCTGCGTCGGACTACAGGGCACTCCAGAACAGCTAGCGGCGCAGTTGGCGCAGCTTTACCACCGCTATTCGGGCGGTAACCCAGATACTATTAGTCCGGCTGCCTATGGCGCCGGGGCACAATATTGAAAGAGGCGGTTCGATGAACAGGGCATTGCATACACCGATCGCGGAGCACGAGCTGGCGACTCTGCTGATTCCGATAGAGTCTGGCCAGTGGGTGTTACCCAATGTATCGGTCGCCGAAATTATTTCCAATACCTCGGTGCAGCCTCTAGCACAGGTCCCGGATTGGCTATTGGGTACCATCGAGTGGCGCCAGCAGCGCATTCCATTGCTGGCTGTTGAACAACTCAATGGACTCGGTGCTGCTAGTGGTGCCACGAGTAGGCGTATCGCGGTGCTCAACGGTTTGGGCGGTGATGCCCGGCTGCCATTTTTTGCACTGGTCATTAGTGCACCGCCACGCTTAATGCGTATATTGCCCGATGAAATCTCCACCGTGGCGGGCCCCGTGCTGGGTCCCTGTGATCTGCACAGTGTATTGGTCAGCGGCGAACAGGCGACTATCCCCAACATCGATTATATTGAGCGGCAGTTACTGGCTGTCATTGATCGTATCATCACACCCGCGGGCGAATAGCCGCCCTGCACTGCCTTTACTGCGCCCGCAACAGCCCTGGCAGAGTGATGAGGCACCACTCATTTGTTTGCTGATACATTTCTACGGGTGAGTGCAAGTTCGGGACTATCAGTGTATTTTGCTAGACGGTGGCAGCTCAGTGCAGCTAGTGGGAACAATAAGCTAGGGGCGAAAGCTCGGCAGAAATAATTCGCTGACCATTAGCGCTTTACCTTGCAACTCAAACCGCGATCGCCGACCCCACAGTGGCTGGGACTGTTGCAATACCTTGGGAATTTGGCCACTGTCGCCGGCCACACTGGCCAGTTGGAAAGGGGCGCGGCGCATACTCGGGTCACGGAACAGCATTTCCCCCAGTGGGCTACTGCTTAACTTGCGCAGGTGATTAAGTGGGCCCATTACGCTGGAGGCGGGAATAACACTGCGGGCAAAAACCCAGGATTCACCGCCGCACAACAGCGCGACTTCCCGCACAATTGCCAGTTCCCGGTGGCCCATATTCAGCAGTTGCCGTTCTGAGAGACGGGGTCGTTGCCACTGCTGAAACAGCACCTGCACGGAGAAAGTATTATTACTGGCCGTGATCAGTCGCTGGGTCAAAGACCCGGAATCTAGTAGCCATAATTTGGTCGCCGCAGGCAATTGATCGCCGCGGTATTGATGACAATCCCGCCATTTTGATTCTGTGGGCTGGTATCTGGGGGCTTGAACAGCGTACAATATCGGGCTTCCGGGGATTCATTTGCAAAGGGTGTATCGCCGGAAGAATGCGGGATATCGAGTCCATATGCAACTGTGTTAGCACGGTTTGCCGTCAGCCTAACAATAAAGGTAGAGAATCAATGAGTAAGTGGGAGTGTATTGTTTGCGGTTGGGTCTATGATGAGGCCATCGGCGATCCAGACTCTGGTATCGCCCCGGGTACGCGCTGGGAAGATGTGCCAAAGGATTGGGTTTGTCCCGACTGCGGTGTTGGTAAAGACGACTTTGAGCTTTTAGTCGAAGAGGTGGAGACCACGGATGTACCGCACCACGATGTTGACGACGAGCCCGATCATTCGGCGGCGCCAATTATTATCCTCGGTACCGGGTTAGCCGGTTACAACCTGGCCAAAGAATTTCGCAAAAACGACGCTGAAACCCCGCTGATTATTATCAGTGCCGACGACGGTCGCCCCTACTCCAAGCCGATGTTGTCCACCGGCTATACCAAAAATACCGAAGCGACAGACCTGGCCCAGGCAGACGCTGGCACCATGGCCCGACAGTTGCGGGCCAGTGTCTGGACCATGACCCGGGTGGTCGAGATCGACACCGCCAAGCAGCTGATTAAGGTCGGCGATGCCGCCACCAGTATCCACTACAGCAAGCTGGTATTGGCGCTGGGCGCGAGTACTATTGCGCCGCCCATCAAGGGTGACGCAATGGATCACATTTATGGCATTAACGACCTAGTGGACTTCGACGACTTCCGCAAGTCGATGAAAAAGACCAAGGCGAAAAAAGTGTGCATTATCGGTGGTGGCCTGATCGGTTGTGAGTATACCAACGACTTGCTCAATGGCGGCTTCGAGGTAGAAACTGTAGACCCCTTGGAGTATTGCCTGCCGACCCTGCTGCCTGAGGCCGCTGGCAGAGCAGTGCAGAGCGCACTGGAGGAAAAGGGCGCGACCTTTCATTTTGGCCCCTTTGTCACCGAGGTAAATAAAGCTGAGCAAGGTGTCGCCGTGGTGCTTAGTAATGGTGAAACCATCGCTGCTGACCTGGTGATCTGCGCGGTTGGAGTGCGGGCTCGCACGGAACTCGCGGCCGCGGCCGGTATTGAGGTCAACCGCGGTATTGTCGCCAACCGACTGTTGCAGACCTCAGCCAACAATGTCTATACCCTAGGGGACTGCGCCGAGGTCGAGGGCCACAATTTGGTTTATGTGGCTCCGCTGATGGCGGGTGCCAAGGCGCTGGGTAAGACTCTGGCCGGCACGCCGACCGAGGTTAGCTACGGCGTAATGCCAATCAATATAAAAACCCCCGCCTGCCCGGTGGTCGTTAATCCACCGCCGATCGGAGCGGCGGGCCAGTGGTCGATAGATCAACAGGAACATAATATAGTCGGCGAATTTCGCGATCCCGGGGGCAAGTTGCTGGGATTTGCGCTGACCGGCGAGGGAGTAAAACAAAAAGTCCGCCTGCAGAAGGAATTGCCGCCGATAATGGCCTAATTTGGCGCTTTCCCGGCCGCTTAATCTTCCAATTAATCGACTCGGTCGGCATAATAAGGCTTATTCAAACTGAGTGTTCAGTGATACATTAAAAGAGGTTCCACTATGCGCAAACCAGATCTAGCTGCGGCTATCGCCGACAAAGCCGATATATCGACCAGCCAGGCAAACGACGTACTGTCAGCTATTTTAGATGAAATTACCAATGCCTTGAGTCGTAAAGAGTCAGTCAGCCTAATCGGCTTTGGAACCTTCGAAAATCGTCATCGCAATGCCCGCACGGGTAAAAACCCTCAAACCGGTGAGCCCCTGCAAATAGCAGCAAGTAACACGGTTGGTTTTAAGCCGGGTAAGGCTTTAAAAGAGTCGGTTAATCCGTAAATTTAGCGCGTTTCACGAAAACGGATAGGGGGCTGGGCCCCCTGTCCGTTTTTTTTGCCTATAAATCGGCGACAAGTGTTGTGGAGGGACGGTCTATGGCCGAAGCGGGAGATAAAATGGCAGCAAACCGAGCAGCGGGTGGTAGCCCCGAGGCTGCGACCCGTCACTGGCTCGAGCAGATAGTGCTAGGGCTAAATCTGTGCCCCTTCGCCGGGCCGGCGCTTAAGGCCGACACGGTGCATTTTAGCTGCTGTGATAGTGCCGCGATGGAAGATATCGCCGCGGCGATTTTGATCGAACTGGATAGGCTGCAGGGTTCTCAGGAAAGCGATATTGCTACCACCTTGCTCATTTTCAGTGCTGGTCTAGCCGATTTCACCGAGTTCTGGGACGCGGCAGGTATGGCCACAGAGCTGCTGGCCGAGGCGGGCCTGGAGGATGTTATTCAAATCGCGACCTTTCATCCCGACTACTGTTTCGAGGGCAGTGGGCCCGACGACGTAGAAAATTACAGCAACCGTTCGCCCTACCCGATGTTGCATTTTATTCGCGAGGCGCAACTGACTCGGCTGCTGCAGGATTACCCATCCCCGGAGCAGATTCCCGAGAACAATATCAGGCGCCTGCGGCAACTGGGTCTGGCCGGGATGAGGCAGTTACTGGCGAGCTAAACCCGGCGCCAACATTCTGCCGCGCAGACGGTGTTGGCCTCAGAGAAAAAAGTACAATAAAAACAAAGAGTTATAGCTTTAGCCTGCTATTTTCTGCCGCGACTAACTGGCACAAAACCTGCATTAAAAACTCCGATAACCGTATTACGCTATTGGAGCACGCCCATGTTAGATCGCTTTATTAACCAGCTACAAGACAGTATTCAGCGCGCCCAGCTGCGTGATGATATCACCGTGTTGCATCTGGCCCGCCACCGTATGGAGCAGGTACAAACGGCGCTGCTGAGCCTGCCACTGGGGCAGCAGGTACGCGCGCAACGAGATATCGATCGCGCTCTGCCAATGGAGTGGCCACTGTGGATGGAGGCCTGTCGCTACGACGACGGCGACATTGCCGCCGCATCACAGCAACTACACTAAATCAGCTTAGGCCCAGCTGTGCCATCACGGTTTCTCTGATGCCACGCTTGAAGATCTTGTCGGTGGCGCCGCGCTGCAGCTGCTCGTTTTGAATGCTAATATGGGCGGGAATATTGAAGGCGGCGAGATGCTCGCCGACATGATTTTTCAACTCTTGCTCGCCTAGACTGGTACCCGGTACCAACATTACTGTAGCGCCCAAAATTTCTCCCAGACGTTCATCCGGTAGTCCGTAACAGGCCACTTCCATCACGCTGGGGTGTTGGTGAATTATCTGTTCGACCGCGGTCACCGAGATGTTTTCTCCGCCCCGTATCACAATCTCCTTTAGCCGGTCGACAATCCACAAAAAACCATCGCTGTCGATCAGGCCGACGTCGCCAGTGTGAAACCAGCCGTTGACAAAATCCTTGGCGGTCTTTTCCGGTTGATTCCAATAGCCGCGGATATTGGCGGCACTCTTGATCAATATTTCGCCGCGCTCGCCCTGGGGCTGCTCACCTCCGTGTTCATCGATGATTTTCATCTCAATAATGGGATACGTGGGGCGGCCGGTACTGCCGGGTTTGAGCTGGTAGTTGAGCCCCCCGTTTAGGGCGCCCATGGCGTTGGTCTCGGTGAGACCATAACCCCCACCGGCGGGGGAGTCGGGGAATTTTTCAGACATAACTCGCACTTGCTCCGGAGGCCGGGCAGCGCCACCGGAACCCAGCGAAGCAAGAGTCGACAGATCGTATTGGTCTACCTCGGGGTGGGTGACAATCTCCCAGGACATAGTCGGCACACCGGTAAAGCCGGTGACTCGCTCCTCTTGAATCAGTTGCAGGGCGCGAGTGGCATCCCACTTGTGCATCAATACCAGCTTGCGTCCTACGATGAGTGAAATCAGAAAAATGGCGTTGCAGCCGGTGACGTGAAACAGCGGTACCGATACCAGCGCCGAGGGCTGAGGTGGATTGACGGCGGGGGCAACGCCCTGCTCCTGATCCCGCTGGGCTTGAACCATGACCCCGGCGATGGTCAGCAGGGTCCAGGTTTTAATCACGCTCATAATGGCCAGGTGGGTGGAGACAGCGCCCTTGGGGTGACCAGTGGTGCCAGAGGTGTACAGAATCATTGCATCGTCTAACTCGTCGATCTCTTCGCTGGGCATAGGCTGATCGCCAAGGTCCTGCATCAGTTCCTGATAGTGCCGAATGCCCGTCGGCAAGTCGCCCTCACAGCGCACTGCAATGCAACGAAAGCCGAGAGTGTCGACTAGGGGTTTGAGCCGTTCGATACGTTCCCGGTCGGCGACAATCACCTGGGCATCGCAGTCTTGAATGGCGAAATCTAGCTCTTCGGTGGTCCACCAGCCATTCATTGGCACGATCACCGCGCCCATGGCAGTGGCGGCGATATAGCTGATACACCACTCCGGGTAGTTACGCATGATTAGCGCGACACGATCGCCCTTTTTAACCCCGTATTCGGTCTTGAGTATATGGGCCAAATTCCAAGCCTGCTGTAGGCTCTCGCTAAAACTCAGGCGCTGGCCCTCGTAGACCAAAAAGTCGGCGTCGCCGTGGGCGGCGGCAAAGGCGTAGACGGCGCGCAGACTGGATTCGCGTTGTTCGAAGACCGAATAGCTTACGCCGTCGATGGTTTTGTCAGTCATGGCAAAGTCACCGCCCGGTGCGCACATGGACTTAATCATATTGTCGACGGCTTCGTCTAATTCGAGGCCGGCAGGCGCTGTAGTTGTCATAGTCTTGGGTTCCGAGCAGTAGGTGATTTAGGGCTGGGAATATAACAGTATTTGCCCGGGGAAAGAATACGCCAGGGGGCGAAAACTACCCTGGCCTACAAACTACGCCAGGGCTGTTGCGGTGTTTAGTGCACGCCGTGCATGCCCCGGCGTAGTAGCGGTGAGATTAGCAATAGAAATATCGCCACCGCCACTGCCAGCCAGCCAACATTGCTATATACCGAGAGTATCTTGGCCGTGGCCTGGGCCTGGTCGGTCGCGCCGTCAGCGCCGGTGAGCCCGGCTATTAAACTGGCAAGGTAATTGGCCGCGGCACTGGCCAAAAACCAAACTCCCATCATCATGCCCACTACCCGGGGCACGCTCAGCTTGGTGATCATCGACAGCCCCACGGGCGACAGGCACAGCTCGCCAATAGTGTGCAGCAGGTAGATAAGCACCAGCCAAATCATGCTGGGTTTGCCCTCTCCACCCAGGGTGTCGATGCCAAAGACTAGCACTAGAAATCCCAGTCCTACCATAAAAATAGCAAAGGCAAACTTCACCGGTGTTGACGGCTCGATACCACGCCGGGCCAGGCGCAGCCACAGTATCGCGAATAGCGGCGCGAGGGTGAAAATAAAAAAGGCGTTGAGGGATTGGAACATCGAGGCGGGTACTTCCCAGCCAAACAGTGAGCGGTCGACAATGCGATCGGCGAAAAGGTTGAGAGAGGAACCGGCCTGCTCAAACAGGGCCCAGAACAGTACCGAAAAGACGATTAAGGTGGAGGCGGTCAACATGCGGTCCCGCTCTACCGGGCTGCACTGAAAGAACGAAAAGGCTAATACTAGGGCCAGCATAATTCCGCCGGAGCCAAGCAGAAGATTGCCCACCAATTGCTGGTGTTGCACGAGTTGCCAGATCACCGCGACGCCGATCAAGCCGCCACCGTAGATCAGTGTTTCCCGGGATAGCCCCGCCACCAACGTTGTTTTCAGTGATGCCGGATTGGGGGGCTCAGCGTGGCCCTCCAGCAGGGGTTGGCCGCGCAAGAAGACCAACAGCCCAAACAGCATACCTATGCCGGCCAGGCCAAAACCGTAACTCCAGCCGTAGGTTTGTCCCAGCCAGCCACACAATAACGAGGAGAAAAACGCACCGATATTGATACCCATATAAAAGATGGTAAAACCGCCGTCACGGCGCGGGTCACCCGCCGGGTACAAATTGCCGACAATAGTGGAAATATTGGCTTTCAAAAAGCCGACACCGGTAATGATAAACGCCAAGGACAGATAAAAAACCTGTAAATAAAAGGGGTCTCGGGGCTGGCCGGCGACAGCTGCAGGCCCTTCGATGGCCATGCCAAAGTGCCCCAATACCAACAGTATGGCACCGAAACACACCGCCTTGCGGGCGCCGAGATAGCGATCGGCGAGCATGCCACCGATCACCGGCATCACGTAGACCAAGGCTGTGTAGGCGCCATAAATAAGAAAGGCCTGACCGTCGCTAAATAAGAAGTGTTGGGTCAAATAAAATATCAGTAGTGCGCGCATACCGTAGTAGGAGAAACGCTCCCACAGTTCGGTGGCAAAACAAATCACCAGCCCCCGGGGGTGGCCAAAAAACGTTGGCGGCGCAGCGGCGGTCATGGTGGTGCTCATAGGTTCTTTCCTGCTGTTATTATTATCGCTATAAGAGCTAGACGATGGTTAAATTTATCTGCACACAGCATAGAGACATGGGGCAAGCATTGCCAGTGCCGGCGGTGTAATGTGGATGTAGACGCGGGCGGTCAAACATCGTGATCAATGCGAAAGCAGTTGTTCGAGAGTACATGCTTGCTGTTTTAAATCCTCTATACTGAGAGTAGCGTTGTTGTTCTAGCCGCCCTCTCTTCCAGCGAACGAGAGCGGTTATAACGGAGGTATTCAAATGACACATGACAGTTTCAGCGCCCGCTTGTTAATCGCTGCTGTGCTATTGCTGCTGGTCGCCTGCGCGCCGCTACCCACTGTTGACCCACGGCCCCTGCTGAGTTCCGAGACGCTGTTGCGTGGCGTACCGTTGTTGGGTGATCAGCTGGTCAGCCCCGCGCTTATTGCCATTGATAGTCCGCAGTTACTGGCGTTGAGCCCCTCCATGTTGGACTTTCTCGACCTGCATGTCGGCCGGCCCAAGAACCCGGAGCAGGCTCTACGCTTGCTGCTGCGGGCGATTGTCGAGAGCGGTGACTTTAAACTGGAGTACGACGACAAGACCCGTACCGCAGCGCAAACCTTTGCCGATGGCCGCGGCAATTGTTTGTCATTTACCAATATGTTTATCGCCTTTGCCCGGGAACTAGGCCTCAATGCCCGCTACCAGCAGGTGGACATTCCCCCCTACTGGGGGCAGCAGGGCGACTCTTTTATTTTTAACCTGCATGTCAATGTGTCGTTAATGGTCAAACACCAGGAGCAGGTGATCGACTTTAACTTAGTTAACTTTCGCTCCAATTATCGGCGCCGGGTGATCAGTGATCGCCAGGCCAAGGCCCACTTCTACAATAACATCGCCGTTGAACAAATGCTGACGGGCAACCCCCTGCGGGCCTTTCAGCGCTTTCAGGCTGGCCTCGCACTAGAGCCGACATCGGCCTCACTGTGGTCTAACCTAGGTAATCTGTACCAGCGCGGCGGGCACTATGATCACGCTCGCAGTAGTTACTTTCAGGCACTGAGCCAGGACCGCAATCATTTTGTGGCCATGACCAACCTGCAAAAGTTGTATCAGCGCTACGGCTACAGTGAGCTGGCGCAATTCTATGGGCAGCAGGTAGTTCGTCACCGGCAGCAAAACCCCTATTATCGCTTCGAACTCGGTAGAGAGGCGCTGGCGGACAAAGACTACCCCGCCGCGATAGCCCATATTCGCTATGCGATCCGCCGTAAAAAGCAGGAGGACCGATTTTACTTTCTACTGGGACAGGTGTACTTACAACAGGGCGATGTCGACAGGGCGACCTTCTATCTGCAAAAGGCGGTGGAGATTGCCCCGGACCAGCAGTTGAAAGGGGACTATCGCAGTCGTATTGCCGGGCTGTTGGGGCCGGGTCTGGGTTAGACAGCGCGGTTTCAATCTGCTGGACTTTTATCAGCGATGCTCTTACTCTCCTCGCCATCGTCCACCGCGCAGGAGAGCAGCTCGTTGACATCCCCGCTTGTTTCAGTCACCGGCCTTAAAACGTCGTTTTTTACCCAGCAGGGGGAGGTGAAAGCTGTCGACGATGTCTCTTTTAGTATCGATCGCGGCAAAACGCTGGGTATTGTCGGCGAGAGCGGCTGCGGTAAATCGGTCACCTCCTACGCCATGATGCAATTGCTCGAGCCCCCCGGTCGGGTGGTCGGGGGCAGCGCGCTAATCGATGGGGTTGATGTGCTGGCGTTGGAGGAGCGGCAAATGCAGCACATTCGCGGTCGCCGTATGGCAATGATATTTCAGGAGCCGATGACCGCACTCAACCCGGTCTATACCATAGGTTATCAGCTGGACGAGCAGATCAAATTGCACCTGGGGCTGAGCTCGGCCGAATCTCGGGAGCGGGCGATCGAGTACTTACAGTTGGTAGGTATTCCGGCCCCGGCCCAGCGCTACCGTGACTACCCGCATCAACTGTCCGGTGGCATGCGGCAGCGGGCCATGATCGCCATGGCGTTGTGCTGTGAGCCGGACTTTTTAATCGCCGACGAACCCACTACCGCCCTGGATGTGACTATTCAGGCTCAGATTCTCGAGTTAATTCAAGACATGCAGCAGCGGTTTTCAATGACGGTGCAATTTATCACCCACGACTTGGGAGTCATTTCTGAGCTTGCCGACCAAGTGATGGTGATGTACGCCGGTCGCACTGTGGAAATCGCCCCGGCAGAAAACCTTTTTGCCCGGCCACAGCACCCTTATACTCGAGCCCTAATCAACTCACTGCCGCGTTTTGGTCAGCGCGTACAGCGGTTGGATACCATCGAGGGCAGCGTGCCCTCGCCGCTGGATTTACCGACGGGATGCGCGTTCCAAAATCGCTGTGTTCGGGTAAGCCCCGCCTGTGGCGAAAAACCGCCGCTGCGTACCATCGACGGACAGCACCGGGTTGCCTGCTTCAATGTGTAAACAAACGCCGCCGCCGTCCAGCACGCCGCTACTGGAAGTTGATAACCTCAAGACCACTTTTCCGATTCGGCGCGGCTTGCTGCTGCGCAAGGTCGCTGAGGTGCGGGCGGTGGACGGGGTATCTTTTTCACTTAACCGTGGCCAGACGCTGGGTTTGGTCGGTGAGAGCGGCTGCGGTAAGTCGACCCTGGGGCGAACACTCATTCGCTTGCTTGAACCCAGTAGCGGTGCCATTCGTTTTGAAGGGGAGGACTTTTTGGCCTGCTCCGGTAAAACACTGCGGGAAAAACGTCAGCGTCTGCAGATGATTTTTCAAGACCCCTTCGCGGCGCTGGATCCACGCAAAACCGTGGGCCAAATTATTATGGAACCGTTGCAGGTTCACGCCATCGGCAACCGTGCCCAGCAGCGGGAACAGGCGCTGGAATTACTGGCTGTGGTAGGCCTCAAAGCCGAGCATATTAACCGCTACCCCCACGAATTCAGTGGCGGCCAACGCCAGCGTATCAGCATTGCCCGCAGCATTATGCTGCGCCCAGAATTGATCATTGCCGATGAGCCCACCAGTGCGCTCGACGTCTCGGTGCAGGCGCAAATTCTCAATTTGTTAAAGGATCTACAGCGCCAATTTAATTTGACCTATATTTTCATCTCCCACGATCTGGCGGTGGTCGAGCATGTCTGCGACACCATAGCGGTGATGTACTTAGGAAAAATTGTCGAGATGGCACCTCGGGATACACTGTTTACCAATCCCCAACACCCCTATACTCAGGCACTACTGGCCGCGATACCCCAGGTGGGCCGGGGCAAGCGGCGGGGGCGGCTGACCCTAGGTGGAGATGTGCCCAGCCCGATTGATCCGCCCAGTGGCTGCGCCTTTCACCCGCGCTGTCAGTATGCCAACGCGCGTTGTTCGCAGCAGACACCGGTGCTGACACCAGTGACCGAAGGTGATGGCGGCGATCACCAGGTGGCCTGCTGGTTGACACCACCATGATTTTTACCGGCATTTATATCAAGCACTTAAAATTAGGCATTCAAGTCAGACACGTAAATCAGACATTTTAATCAGGCATGTTTACAGGATAGAACCATGAAATATTATGCACTACCTCTGCTGTTGGCACTGACGCTGGCGGCCTGTTCTGAAAAGTCGACAGAGAGCACCGCTGCGGTTGTCGACAGCAATCGGCCCGACAACCGCGAGCTGAAGGTGGGGCTGACCCAGGAGTTTGAAAATCTCAACGCGATTATTGGGCAGATGATGGCCACCGCATACCTGCACAAAATTTCCGGTCGCACGCTGGTGTACATGGACACCGATGCTAACTGGCAGCCGCAGATTGTCGAGCGAATTCCCAGCTTTGACAACGGCGATGCGCAGATTGTGATGGAGCAGGGGCGAGAGAAAATTCGCGCGCAGTGGCGAATAAAAGACGACCAATTTTGGGGTGACGGCACCCCGGTAACCGCCAAGGATATTGAGTTTTCCTGGCGAGTGGGTTCCCATAAAAATGTTACCGTCGGCGAAAAAGAGGTCTATACCACGGTGGAACGGGTAGAGCTGGACCCCGCCGACGACAAGGCATTTGTTTTTGTCTACGAAAAAGCGCGCTGGGATTTTGCCCGCATGGGCACATTTTTTACCCTGCCTGTTCACCTTGAGGGCCCCGTGTTTGAGCACTACGCCGACCAGCCCCTGGGCTACGAGAAAAACACCCTGTACGTAACCGCCCCAACCACGCCGGGGCTGTATAACGGCCCCTACCGAGTGACCGAAATCAAGCTGGGCAGCCATCTGGTATTCAATCGCAACGAGCACTGGCGCGGCCAGCAGCCGGCGATTGAGCAGTTGGTGTTCAAGATCATTCCCAACACCGCCACCCTCGAGGCCAATATTCGCAGTGGTACCATCGATATGATCTCGGTGTTGGGGCTTAAGTTTGATCAGGCCATGAAGTTTGAAAAAACCGTGGCCCGAGAACAGCTGCCACTGCGGGTCAATTACAAACCCTCTATTACCTACGAGCATATTGATCTGCAATTAGACAATGCGTTGCTACAGGATGTGCAGGTGCGCCGGGCCTTGGTATACGCGATCAATCGCCAGGAATTGGTCAATGCCCTGTTCGAGGGCAAGCAGGCCCGAGCTATTCACAATATTGCCCCTATCGACCCCTGGTATAGCGACGATCCTGCCTATATTGTCGACTACGTCTACTCCCCGCGCCGGGCCAACAAGTTACTCGATGAAGCGGGCTGGACCCTGGGGCCGGACAACTACCGCAGCCGCGATGGCGTTAAGCTGTCGCTGCAATTTATGACCACCGCCGGGGACAAATCCCGGGAACTAGTGCAAACTTATCTGCAGGATCAGTGGAAGGCGGTGGGCATCAAAGTCACCATTAAAAACGAGCCGGCCCGAGTGTATTTTGGCGAGACTATACGCAAAGGTAAATATCCCGCGCTGGCCATGTTCGCCTATATTTCCTCGCCGGAGAACTCGCCAAAATCGACGCTGCACAGCAAGAATATCCCCCGACAGCACAATCAATTCAGTGGCCAGAACACCGGCGGCTGGGCCAGTAAGCCGGTCGACAAGCTATTGGAGCAGCTCGACGGCGAATTTGACGACGCTAAACGGCGGGTCTTGGTGCAGCAAATACTGCACCACTACACCGATCAAGTACCGGTGATCCCGCTGTACTATCGTTCCGATATCTCGGTGACCCCAAACAACTTACAGGGTTACCAGTTACCGGGGCATCAGTATCAAGCCAGCAACGCGGTGGAATACTGGAATCTCGGCGAGTGAGCGCTTTTATCCTGCGGCGCCTGCTGCAGACCGTGGTAGTACTGATTCTATTGTCTTTTGTGTGCTACTACATGATGTCGCTAATGCCCGGGGACCCGATCGATATTATGGTCAGTTCCAACCCCAAAATGACCGCCGAGGATGTCACCCGGTTAAAAAGTCTGTACGGTCTCGATCAGCCGATTACAGTGCGCTACTGGCACTGGCT
>Ga0209395_1004547_pt1 | contig 16198 bp, 11 predicted proteins | sample GOMGulsemesocosm_3_FD_184635 | JGI IMG/M metagenome (GOLD analysis project Ga0209395, IMG submission 184635) | Methane-oxidizing microbial communities from mesocosms in the Gulf of Mexico - GOM9D Gulf of Mexico (SPAdes) (version 2) | ecosystem: Environmental > Aquatic > Marine > Cold seeps... | reverse complement strand
CTTGGGCTTCACTGTAGTACATATAATTATAGGTAGGGTGATAATATGTCTTAGCAAACCCTACCGGTAATTTAATCCACGGTAGATTGTCTTTACCACCGGCCTCCAATAACAATACTTGATGTTGCCCTGATTCACTAAGTCTATCAGCAAGAATACAACCAGCGGATCCTGCACCAATGATAATGAAATCATATTTCATTTTAGTTATTCTCTTTTGGCGATAACTTCCAATCTTGGTTGGACTGCTCTTTGAAATCGTAGGGTTGTGCAGGCATTGATAAATGTAGTGCTTTTCCGGTATAGGGTGAATTGGCTTTCACTACATCCATATTTAACTCTACACCCAGACCAGGCTTTTTAGAGGGGATAATGTAACCATCTTTCCATTCTATTTTTTCTTGCAGCACCTCAGCATGAAATCCTCCCCAAGTCATGATACTTTCTTGGATTAGAAAATTAGGTGTGGCGGTAGCTAATTGAATACTTGCTGCCGCACCCACAGGACCGTTATATAGATGAGGAGCAATTTGGGCGTAAAATACTTCAGCAATACTGGCAATTTTTTTCGCTTCTAGTATGCCGCCGACACGTCCTAAGTTCATTTGTAAAATAGCTGCAGAGCCATTTTTCAGTAAATCAAAAAATTCATATTTTGTTGTTAGACGTTCACCGGTAGCAACAGGAATACTTGTTTTTGCTGCGACCTGTGCCATCGCTTCTGATTGACCAGGTGGTACCGGCTCTTCAAACCATAAAGGGTCAAAAGGCTCTAAGCGTTTTGCTAAACGAATGGCAGCGGCGGGGGTCATTTGTCCATGAGTTCCCATTAATAAGTCGCATTTATTACCCACAGTTTCACGAATCCGTTGACAAAAAGTTGCAGCTTTATCAAGAGCCTCAAGCGAAAGTTGATGACCACAATATGCGCCGTAAGGTCCAACCGGATCAAACTTCAATGCAGTAAAGCCTTGCTCCATATTTTTTTGAGCACATTCAACAGCTAATTCTATATTGTCATAATCATAGTCACCTGCACTGTTCTTAGGATATAGATAAGTGTAAGTACGGAGTTTATCGTGAACTCTTCCGCCTATTAATTCATACACAGGTTTATTGGCGGCCTTACCAACTATATCCCAGCTGGCCATTTCTAACGCACTAACAACACCCATCATACTAAGATCTGGACGTTGGGTGAAACCACTGGAATAGGCCTCACGAAAAAAACGTTCAATATGATGAGGATCATGACCTTTAAGATATCGTTCAAACACATCTTCAATCGCGGCAAGCATGACATTAGGGTGAAAGGTTGAGGCGTAAACTTCACCAATACCTTCAATGCCACAATCGGTTCTTATTGAAACAAAAATCCAGTACATTCCACCAACGTGTGGAGGAGGAGTGGCTACAACATGTGATTCACAAGAAACTACTTTCATAGTATTACCCTTTTTTGGTAGCTAACATATGTTTGAGTTTTAGGGTTGCAACAACCCCCAATAAGCCCATCACAGATATGTAGCCGAAATAAAGTTGATATACCGTTACACCTTCATAACGTGAAGCGATATAATTATTGATTTGTGGAAGAAATATGTCAGGAGTGTAGGCAAGTAAGGAAATTACTCCAACCGCCAAACCGATAACATGGGTTGGCACATTACAATCATCAAGAATTGCCCAATATATACCCCGTATTGCGTAAGTCATTAAGCCTATGAGTAATATGCAAAAAATAAGAAAATTAATATTCAAAGCACTTGGTACAGCAATGATAGAGATTAAACCCAGAGTAGAAATTAAAATGGCACTAGCAAGGACGTTCTCTTTGCCAAACTTATCCCCTAACAGCCCCGCACCAATACCACCTATCGGGCGCATCCACAGTTTAATTACGGTAATGTAACCTGCGGTAATCGCAGATGTATTAAAGCCTTCTTGCAAGAAAGCAGAGAAAGAAAAGGTAGCCCAATAAAGCTGATAACCACAAAAAATAATAAGTGCGGCCAACCATAGCTCAGGGATGGCGGCAAGAGTGCGTAGATTCTGCCACAAGGAGTTAGATTTAGTTACCTCCTGCTGAGCATTTTGGTTATGTTTAGATTTTTTTTCAAAACAGAAAAAAAATACCAGTGCTAAAGCAATACAAGTAAACGAATAAAGATAGATTACTTTTTGTAACGCCACCTCAGTTGATTCATGAGTGGTTTCTAGCGCATAGGCAAATAGCATAATGGCAATGGTCGCCAATATAGCTTCAACTAAACCGCGACCACCGTCAAGGATGCCAAAAAACATGCCTTGTTTTTTCTGACCAGCAGCTATATTGACGCCTTTAATTAATGAGGCCCAAAAGGTGAGTCCTGCCGATATCCCCCAAGCCATAAAGATATAAACTAAAAATTCTTTGTCAGGAATAGTAGCAAACCATAGGCCAATACCACCCGTTAGCGCCAAAGATATAGTAATTAAAAGACGAGATGATAGTCTATCTGCAAGCCAACCACTGGGTAAGTATGTCACTAGCAATACCACACCGAGAACAGAATAATAGTCACTTAAATCTGAAGTCGTTATTTGAAATACTTCGAGAATCGACACTTCAAAGTTCTGACGTAAATACAACAGTGGATAAATTGCCCCGGCAGCCAATACGAGTAACATAAGTTGGAAATAACGTTTCACATTTGATTGTGTTGCAGCTTGGTTCTCTGCCGTTATATCCTTTTCTGTTACCTTAGCTTTACTGATTGAGGCATTAGCCATTATATTTTATCTCCGATCGGGTGATGTACTTATGGGATTTATAACCGTATTAAACGCTAATACTTCAATACCACCAATCGAGTCTGGGTAAATTCAAGCATCCCATGTTTACCGTCATCACCACCAAGACCCGAACGTTTCCACCCAGCATGGTAGCCTTGGTAAGGATCTGATGGAGTACGATTAATATATACTTCACCTGCTTCAATCTCATTGGCAACTTTCATTGCGGTACGATAATTTTCGGTGTAAATCACTGATGCCAAACCAAATTGATGATCATTTGCTAATACTAATGCTTCTTCTGCGGTACTGTATTTTAATACGGGTAATACTGGGCCAAAAATTTCTTCTTGGACAATTTCCATATCCTGTCTACAGTTTGTTAGTAAGGTCGGTGGATAAAAGTGGCCTGGGCCTTGCGGAATAGAACCGCCCACTTCTAATGTGGCGCCATCATCAATTGCTCTTTCTACCATTTGATGAATATTTAACCGAGAATTTTCGTTGATCAAAGGCCCCATAAAGTCAGGGTTCTTAGTACGATCTCCGAATTTTTTGTTGAGCATGTTTTCGCGCAATAAGTTAACAAACTCATCGTAAATATTTTCGTGTACATAAACACGTTCTACTGCGGTACATAGCTGCCCACAATTGCTAGTTCTTGAGGCTACTATTTCTTGTGCCGCTTTTTCTAAATCGGCATCAGCTTCAACAATTGCCGGTGTTTTTCCGCCAAGCTCTAAAGACGATTTTGCGATATTGACTTGAGAGTATTCTAATACTTTACGTCCTGCACCTACACTTCCGGTTAGTGTGATCATACCTACTTTAGGGTGGGTACATAAAAGCTCTGCAGTGGCATGGCTCATGGCTACAATGTTCACAACACCTTTAGGAATACCTGCATCTTGTACCGCTTTAGCAATAGCAAAAGCAGAACAAGGCGTGTTATTACTAGGACGAACAATTACCGTATTACCCGTGATGAGAGCTGGGGCTATTTTTCGTAATAAAGTATAAACAGGGAAATTAAATGGGATCAAGGCAGCTACTACACCAATAGGTGCTCGCTGTAATAGCAAATTTTCATCAGGTGTATCACTAGGAATAATTTCCCCTTCAATTCGACGTGCCCATTCAGCATGATAACGGGTAATATCGGCAGCATAAACCGTTTCATTGGTAGCATCGTCGAGGCTTTTACCTGATTCAGTTGCTAATATTGCACCTATTTCATCTTTACGTGCTATTAAAGCATCCGCCAGGCGCTGCAAGTATGAACCGCGTTCGATACTGGTTAACTTACGCCACTTAATCTGAGCTTCAGCTGCGCAATCAACTGCATGCATTGTTTCTTCTGGACTTGCCGCCGAAACTTCTGCCACAAGCTTTTCGTTAGCTGGATTATAAACTTGAATTAACGAATTGGCTGTTGATCCTACAAATTCATTATTGATGAAGTTTTCTTCAACTTTCATAGTAATTGCCTTAAATGGTGTATATTTATTCATTTTATATCTTGTAAAGAAAAACTGCTAACTAATTTCTATATTTAAAATATTTATTCCGTATATAGAATTTTTTGATGTGTGCATGAGAAGGTATGCTGGAATTTTATTGAGTAAAGTCAGTCAAATATGGTGAAGTGTTATGGGATTAAATCGAATGTATGCGTATATTTTAGCTATATTATTCAGTCTATTGCTTTTTGTGTGAGTGGATTTTTATGAAGGGGTGGGATATTATTTAATTTTATATATAAAATTATTGCAGGTGTATATGCAGTCCCTCAAAGGTAAATCCAAAGCACCAGCCGTTGATAGTTCGGTATTGATGTTAGATCTGTTAGCTAAGTCTGCCTATCCTTTAACATTATCTGAAATTTGTTTACAGGCTGGTATTCCTCCCGCCAGTGGTCATCGTATTATAAATGCTTTACTTGAACACCAAATGGTCGCGCTAGATCCAAGTAGAAAAAAGTCATACTGTATAGGTTCAAAAATATTTCAAATTGCCTCCACTATTTATAACAAACAAAGCATCATCCCATTTTTTTATCCCGTTGCTGAAATCCTTAAAAATGAAATCCACAAGTCAATCTTCCTCTGTACGCCAGTTGGTAATAAAGTTGTTATAGTTTCGAAAGTTGAGTTTTCAGCAGCGAATACACTTAATATCCACGTTGGCCAAACTATGCCGCTGCATTGTTCAGCACCAGGAAAAGCAATTTTATCTATGCAATCGGCTGACTTTCAACGTAGTTATATAAACGTTGAAGAGAAAAACACTCCGAATATCAAAGGTAACTTAGTCAGTGTTAATGAAGAACTAGAACGTGCAAAGCGGTTAGGATATGCAGTAACACATGGAGAAAATGATAATCAGATTAGCTGTATTTCAGCACCAGTGCTAAATTTGAGAAATGAACCCATTGCTGCTATTTGTACTGCAATCAGTGGCGAATATCTCAGCCCAGAGAGTGCACGACATTACGCTAAAAATTTGATACAAGCTGCTCGTCAGTTATCTTCACGTATCGTTTAAATAAAAGTAACTATTCAACCAAAAAAACAGAAGGCACCACAGAGGGCACAGAAAACACCGACAAAAAATATTGCGTTTTAATTTCTCTGTACAGCACAGCGCCTTGGTGGTGAATTATCTAAGTACTGAATAGTTACAAATAAAATAACGAAGATAGGCATTAAAAATCGTTATTGGGAAAACTGGCTAATAATACTTTTTCTATGCCGTAAATACTGCTATTAAAACCACGTTAATGGAAATATCTTTAGATAAAACTGTCACAGATGTCTATTAAAATAGAAAAAACACCTTTAACATAATAGGTTCAAAGATGTAAATATGAGGAATTAGGTATGAAAATAGGGTTTATTGGGTTAGGTAATGTAGGTGGAAAACTCGCAGGAAGTTTACTACGCAATGGTTGTGATCTAACTGTGCGAGATCTCAATGAAGAGTTTGTTGCTGACTTTGTTGCTCGTGGTGCTAGTTCAGCTAATTCTCCGAAAGAATTAGCTGAAAAATGTGATGTTATTATTACTTGCTTACCTTCTCCTAGTATTTGTTCGCAAGTAATGGAGGCCGAAGACGGTATTCTCGCGGGCATTTCTAAAGGAAAAATTTGGATGGAAATGAGCACAACCGACGAGGCAGAGGTTCGCCGTATTGGTGCTTTAGTTACAGCCAAAGGTGCTTCACCTGTTGATTGCCCTGTTTCTGGTGGCTGTCATCGTGCTGACACAGGTAATATATCTATATTTGCAGGCTGTGAGAGAGAAGCCTTTGATCGTATATTACCTATTCTTACCACTATGGGGAGACGTATCTTACACACAGGTAAGTTAGGTACAGCGTCTATTCAAAAAGTGGTCACTAATTATTTATGTACGGTTCACTTGGCAGCATTAGCAGAAGCGTTAACCGCAGCAAAAGTGATGGGAATGGACATGAACGTTACCTACGAAGCGATTAAGGCTTCTTCAGGTAATTCATTTGTTCACGAAACAGAGTCTCAAGTTATATTAAACGGTAGCCGAGATATAAGCTTTACTATGGATCTCGTATCAAAAGATGTTGGCTTATTTGACGAAGTAGCTCGCCGCAATGGTTTATCTTTAGAAATAGCACCATTAATGGTTGATATATTTAAAGACGGACAAGAGAGATATGGACCAAGAGAGCTTTCTCCAAACATAATTCGTCGTTTAGAAGATGCTAGTAACGTTAAAGTTTTAGGTAAAGGGTTCCCTGCTGAAATGACTGACGATGAGCCAGAAGAGCCTGGCTATGAAGTTGTTGTACCATTACGGGCTGATTATTAACCTCTAAATTCAGGCCTGTCGGCTGTTGATATGAGGTTGGAATTAACAGCGCCATTTTCATTGTGAAAATAGTGCTGTTGATTATTAAATATTAGGGGCTGTTTAATAATCAAATAGCCCCTAGAAAAATTGTTTAAATACTTAAAGATAATACTTCTATTTTAGCTGCGGCACCATAAAGTTCACCAGCTTCAGTCGTTAGTGTTTCTGGTGGAATTAGGCTTGGCCAAAGTGGATTAAGAGCTTCAACAATATCGCTAGCTGTTTGTTTTGCTTCTACATTACTATCCATTCCAGCAATAACAACTTTAGCAATTGAAGTGAAACCAAATGCATCTTGATATTCGTGTGCATTTTGCATTTTTCCATCAACTACAGCAATTGCATATTCTTCACCAGCAACACGTAATAGCTGCATTACTAATTTAAGTTGTTCTGCAGGTGATTGACTTGTTTGATTAATAACGGAAGCAGATTTTGCAATAGCAATGGCAAGCTTATCGTAGGTAACGGTAACGGCTTCTTTACCTAAGTCTTGCTCTACTGCAGTTGCTAATGCTTTTAATTCTTGTGCAAAACCGTCTACATTTCGTGCAACAAATGCTGGTGCAATGTCGGCGTATAATTCACTTTCAGGGTGTTTCATATGTGTTTTAGCATGACCTAGGTGGCCTGCTTGGTATAACTGATAACCCACATGTAAATGGCCGCGCATTAAACCAAGTTGAGTTAAATAGGCAAGGTCATTTGTTGCTAGGTTTGAATCTGTAGCTACTTCACCTTCTCCTTCACCATCGCTAGCTGCAGTAATAACAGATTCTGCTTTAATGGCGGTTTTTGCTACTTCTACAACTTGCGTTGTTTGTTCAACTGTATTGTCTGTTGTGCAGCCAGCTAAACCTGTAGCACCTACAAGTGTTGCTGCACTGAGGCCAGCCCATAATTTTGTTCTTTTAAACATGTGTATACTCCAAATTAACTGATTAAGTTAAAAATAAAAGACATTGTAATGATAAATCCGTAAAATTAATATAATTAAGAACTATTATCATTTAAAGGTTTAATATGGCGATTTTCGTTGATAACGTGCTCGATGTCTACACCATTAATGCAATCATTGATGTACTTAACGATAAAAATGTATTTGAAGACGGAAAAAAAACCGCAGGGCGGACTGCTAAGCAAGTTAAAAATAATCTTCAAGCAAAAGTTGATGTGCCTGCCATAGCTGGTGTGAAAAAAATGGTAGAGAATGCTTTACTTGAAAACTCACTGTTTATGGACGCTGCTCAGCCTTATAAATTTGCCAAAGTAATGTTTAACCGTTACGAAATTGGGATGACGTATGGCGCACATGTAGACGACCCATTTATAGCAGGTACGCGAACAGATCTTTCATTCACACTGTTCTTGTCGGATCCTGAAAGTTATGAGGGTGGCGAGTTAGTGATTAAACGTAATGACGGAGATGAAGCCGTTAAGCTCCCTAAAGGTTCTTTGTATTTATATCCGTCAACAAGTTTGCATTATGTAGCTCCAGTAACCTCTGGAGAGCGAATTGCCGTTGTGGGTTGGGTGCAAAGTCGAGTTCGATCAGAAGAACACCGAGAAATACTGTTTGATTTAGCCTCTACATTGCGTAACTTACCTGATAGTGATGATAATAAAGAATCACGTTTATTGTTATTGAAAACTAAGAGTAACCTTACACGGTTATGGTCTGATTAGACGCTAGTAAACTAAGTTTTTTCCGACTATTTATTTACCATTTCACTTATTATAAACACTATCCTAATAATCATTTAATAGCTGACTAGCAACATAGTCAGTTATTATGTTTGAATTTAGTATTTTAACTCGATGTAGTACGGCTATAACATCGCTTATTTCTTGAGTTTATTCGCCAAAAGCACACCTAAACATTACAATATGCATAAATTAAGTTTACTAAAGTAAAACCGTATGTCGTTTCCTCCATGTCCTGCATGTAAATCTGAATATGTTTATCAAGATCAAAGCCAACTCGTTTGCCCTGAATGTGCGCATGAGTGGGATCCTACGGAAGTTAATACTGAAGATATTATTAAAGTTAAAGATGCAAACGGTGCATTGCTTGTTGAGGGGGATAAAGTAACAGTTGTAAAAGATCTAAAAATTAAAGCTAGTTCTCAAGTGATTAAAATTGGTACAAAGGCACTCGTTAGAAGAATTAAAGACAGTAAAGATCATCAACTTGACTGTAAAGTTGATGGAGTAGGTGAAATGATGGTTACCGCTAAGTTTGTTAAAAAGGCTTGACCCAGCAAACGTAGCTTTAGCTAATCACCGTTATTTCAGCGCGGTTTCGCCCGTTATTTTTTGCGCTGTACAGAGCTTGATCTGCGGCAGCTACTAAGTCACATCTAACTTTTTATTGAGGTATCTCAAAAAGATGTAAAATTGCTGCACTGTGCCGTTGTATTATTCCCTCCGTTTTAATTAATCTTTATCGGTGAATTATTACGGGTTTGGACAAGCTAGTTGTTTTGTTAAGTAATGAATAAGTTTTCACGCTTTGTGTGGAATCGAAAAGCGCTAATAAAACGGTATATTATGAAATTTAGAAATTTAACTCCTCGCAGTGTCTCATTGCCACTATTAACAGCTTTGTCTGTTAGCTTTTTATCTATAGGGTTAACTGCTTGTTCAAGCCCGAAAGAATCGAATATTTCTTTCGATCTTAATTCACAGGAGCCAGCAACCAAAGATAAGCCGAACGTTATATACATTATTGTTGATGATATGGGTATTGGCGATATTGAACCTTACGGTCAGCAACATATCAAAACGCCTAATTTACAGCAATTAGCTAACGAAGGTCTTACCTTCGCCCAACATTATGCTGGTAATACCGTTTGTGCACCGTCACGTGCCGCGCTAGTGACCGGTATGCATTCAGGTCATGGACAAATTCGAGGTAACTATGAATTAGGTGGTTTTCTTGATGAGGAAGAGTTTGGCCAAATGCCGTTAAATCCTGGCACTCAAACCATAGCAACAGTAATGAACGATGCCGGTTACAATACTGCTTTAATTGGTAAATGGGGCTTAGGTGGACCAGGTTCACAAGGTGTACCAACAAAACATGGTTTTGATTATTTCTTTGGTTATTTAGATCAGAAACAAGCTCATAATCATTACCCAACACATTTATGGCAAAATGAAGATAAGTTTCCGCTGAACAATAGTTTTGTTCACCCACATCAAAGTTTACCTAAAGGTGTTGATGTTAATGATCCTGAAAGCTATCAAGCGTATTTAAGAGAAGACTTTGCTCAAGAGCGCCTAAGTAACGAAGCACTGAGATACATTAAAGCCAATAAAGATTCACGTTTTTTCTTATATCTAGCCTATGCTGGCCCTCATGCTGCATTACAAGCACCTGAGACGGCCATTGATCAATACGACTTTGAAGAAACGCCTTATCAAGGTATCAAAGATGGCGGTTATCTACCACAGCGTCGACCACGCGCCGCTCGTGCCGCGATGATCTCTCATATTGATGAAGGTGTCGGGCGTGTTATGTCGTTACTTAAAGAATTGGATCTAGATGAAAATACTTTAGTGATTTTTACCAGTGATAACGGCCCTAGTTTTGAAGGTGGTGCAGACCTAGACTTTTTCGATAGTAATGCACAATTTCGTGGTCATAAACGTGATTTATATGAAGGCGGCATTCGTATGCCAACCATCGCACGTTGGCCTGGTAAAGTGGCCAAAGGCACCACATCTCAACATGTTTCAGCATTTTGGGATGTACTACCTACTTTTGCTGACTTAGTTGATGCACCTAGCCCTAAAAAAACGGACGGTATTTCGTTTTTACCTGCCTTATTGAATGAAGGTGAACAACAACAACATGACAGTTTATATTGGGAATTCCATCACTGGAATGGTGATCATGCCCAAGCCGTGCGTATACACGATGAAGTGAATGGCGATTGGAAAGCCGTGCGCGTCTTCAATCCTAAAAATCGTATTAACCCACCAATAGAGTTATATAACTTAGCTAAAGATCCCAGTGAAACAATTGATTTAGCTGAGACTCATCCTGAGATAGTGCAACAAGCAGCTAAGTTAATGAAAAAATCTAGAAGCACTTCTTTTATGAATAGCTGGAATTTTGACTACTGGCCAAATAAAAAACCATAAAAGTACCATCAATTGCTTGGCAGTAATGTTGCTGTATTGCCAAGCCCGCTAAATCTTTTTACAGATCATATTTAATTGTTGCGGTAACTCGCTACCGACGCTTTGAGAACATTATGAAATTTAATACGATAATCACCCCATTAGTTTGTTTAGTTATATTATCTACACAGACGAGTATCGCGAAAACAAACTTACCTGCATGGCAAGATCCAAAAGTTTTTCAAGAAAATAAACAGCCCGCACGGGCAAGCTTCTATAGTTACAATAATCAAGCAGATGTCAATATCGATCAACCTTGGCATGCTGATAATTATCAATCACTCAATGGCACTTGGAAGTTTAATTGGGTTGAACACCCTAGTAAACGAGAAGAAAACTTTTATCAGCTTAATTTCAACGATAAAAAGTGGGATAATTTTTCTGTACCAGCTAACTGGCAGATGAACGAACAAGGTAAACGCTATGGGGTTGCACAATATATAAACCATCCTTGTCATACGCCTAAATTAGCGCCCCCAAATACTCCTGATAAGGTTAATCCAGTCGGTTCGTATCGTCGCTGGTTTGATGTACCAAAAAACTGGGGTGACCAACAAATATTTGTTCATTTTGGTGGCGTAAATTCAGCCTTTTATATTTGGATTAATGGTAAAAAAGTAGGTTATTCAGAAGACTCAAAAACCCCAGCTGAATTTGATATTTCACCGTATATCACCAGCGGAAAAAACCTTATAGCACTAGAAGTATACCGTTATTCCGATGCAACTTATTTTGAGTGTCAAGATATGTGGCGTATGAGTGGTATTGAACGAGATGTCTATGTTTATGCAACACCTAAAACTCGTATTGAAGACTTTAGTGCCGATGCAACTTTAGCTGACAACTATGTTGATGGTATCTTTAACTTCTCAGCAAAAATTGAGAATCATCAAGAGAGTTATATTCAAAATTATCAGCTTAAAGTGGAGTTACTTGACGATAACAATAAGGTTGTTTTAAACCAACGTTTAGCGATTGATTCCATCGGTAGTAAACTTGGAAATAATAAAACTGAAGTTAAACTAAATTTACCGGTTGTAGCGCCTAAACAGTGGAGTGCTGAAACCCCAAACCTATACGATTTGAACTTAACCTTAGTTAATGACAAAGGTACAGCCATTGAATATGTGCAGAATAAAATCGGTTTTAGACGCAGCGAACTTAAGAATGGTTTGATATTAATTAACGGTAAACCTGTTAAGTTTAAGGGGGTAAATCGTCATGATCATCACCCGGTTAGTGGTCATGTGATCCCACGTGAAAGCATGCTTAAAGATATCCAAATGATGAAGCGGGCTAATATTAATGCCATCAGAACATCGCATTATCCCAACGATACCTACTTGTATCAATTAGCTGATAAGTATGGCTTGTATGTTATGGATGAAGCTAACATTGAATCACACGGTTTAGGCGCGGCTAATCAGGCTGCATATTCACCGAAAGCACACATTGTTAATAAACAAGACTGGTTAGGTGCCTACCTATATCGTGCCAACAATATGTATCAGCGTGATAAAAACCATGCTTCTGTAGTTATTTTATCTCCCGGTAATGAAACTGGTGATGGTGCAAATACCGAAGCTGTATATGATTGGTTAAAAGCACAGAGCACTAGACCGGTTATATTTGAGCAAGCACAACAGCGTCGCCATACCGATGCCTACGCACAAATGTATGCCAGTATTGCCGATGTTGAATATTATGTGAAAAATACTTACAGCACAGATAAGCGTCCATTAGTGTTGATTGAATATGAACATATGATGGGTAATTCAGGCGGTAACTTAAAGGATTATTGGGATTTATTTGAGTCGCATGAAGAACTACAAGGCGGATTTATATGGGACTGGGTTGATCAAACATGGGCACTGAAAGATAAGCAAGGTAATGATTACTGGGGCTATGGTGGCGACATTGAGCCTGAAGGCATGCGGAATGATAAAAGCTTTAGTGCTAATGGCTTAGTGTATGCCGATCGTACGCCATATCCGTATTACTACGAGGTAAAAAGTGTTTATCAAAACATGGGCTTTTATGGCGTAAACGTTGAAAAAGGATCTTTTGTTATACGTAATAAACAGTATTTTGCTGACCTGTCTGCTTACAAACTAGTATGGCAAGTAGTTGAAAATGGTGAAGTGGTTGATCAAGGTCAACTTAATAACTTAACCGTTGAAGCCCAACAAGAAAAACAATTTCAGTTATCTTATTCATTTAAACGTAAAGCGAATGCAGAGTACTTTTTGAACCTTAGTTTACAAACTAAGCAAGAAAAGGGCATGTTGCCGAAAGGTTTTGAAGCGGCTACAGCTCAGCTCGCTTTTGCTAAGCAACCCGTAATTACACCGTCATTAGCACAAACAACTAAATCAAAGCATCAGCCATTAAAGTTAATGCAATCATCCAAAGCTATCACCATTAGTGGTAAAGGCTTTCGTTATAAAATTGATAAGAAAAAGGGTTTGTTAACGCAAATAGATTATGCCGGTAATAACTTATTAAAGGCACCTGCTAAACCTAATTTTTGGCGTGCCCCAACAGATAATGACTTTGGAGAAAAATTTACTAAGAAATCTGCTATATGGCGAACTGTTAGTGATCAACTGGAGCTTAAATCATTAAAAGTAAGTTCAACAGCAACACAAGTTATAGTGAAAGTAGGGCACTACTTACCGAAAGTTGAGTCGAAACAATTTACCACGTACACCTTTGATGCCAGTGGTGAATTGAAAGTGGATAATCAATTTTATGCAGCAGAGCACAAAAAGTTGCCAGCTTTACCGCGCATAGGCATGTTGTTTGAACTAGACAAAACATTTGAGCAAGTGAATTGGTATGGTCGTGGTCCGATGGAAAATTACTGGGATAGAAAAACAGCAGCTGATGTTGGTTTATATCAATCGACTGTAGATGATTTATACGTTCCTTATGTTAGACCGCAAGAAAATGGTTATCGAAGTGATGTACGCCGAGTCGCCTTTTCAAACAAAAAAGGTCAAGGTATTGAATTTGTGGCTGATTATTTATTAGGCTTTGGTGCCGAGCGGTATAGTATTGATGAGTATGCCTTTGAAAAAGGTGTAAATCAGCATCCTAATGAGCTTAAAGCAAGCGATAGCTTGTATATCAAAATAGATCATCGTCAACGTGGTGTAGCAGGTACAGACTCATGGCGTTCATCGCCACTATATCAGTACACTATTCCGTGGAGAGATTATCAATATTCGTTCAGGCTACGACCGTATAATCAATAACGACTAATCTCAGTAAGTATAAATATTAAAAGAGAATAGGTTTGAGCTTATTCTCTTTGTTAGTATAGTGTTTAATGTTTGTTTTTTAGGTATTGTTATGATAATTAAAAGTTTTTTACTTTGTGGCTTAGTTACTACCGCTATCGCTAGTATGGATCTTTCAGCGAAAGTACACCAAGCCAACGTGGTTATAGATGTCAATCAAATTACCTCAACGCAAAACCCGTTATTTTATGGTGGTAATAATATTTACCCTAAAGGCGGACAAGGTTTGATGAATGTTAAAACCGGTGCTTTTGATAAACAAACGATTGAAATAGCGAGTCAATTAGGCTTACAGACTTACCGTTTTCCAGGTGGCTCAGAAGGGAATTTATATCACTGGAAACGAGGCATAGGCCCAGTGGATAAGCGTATTGATAATGTTAGCGGCAATAACCAAGGCAACCAAAGTAATGAATTTGGCTCAGATGAATTTGGTCGCTTGTTAGAAACATCATCATTTACCCAGGGGGTTATTATGGTGCCTTATGGTTATGAAAAGCCTGATGATGCTGCCGATTGGGTTGAATATATGAATAGCCCTGTTGGCGAAAACCCTAATGGTGGAAAAGATTGGGCTAAAGTACGCGCTAACAACGGTCACCCAGAGCCATACAATATTCGCTATTGGGAAATAGGCAATGAAGTTTACGGTAATTGGGAACTTAATTGGGGGTCGTATCCACTAAAAGGTGATGCAAGACGTGGCGCAGCAAATGTTGAATTTGACTCGGTATCAGGCAAAGCAGGTATTTTAGCTTTTGGTAGTGCCGACCGTTATATCTTTGGTGGCAGTAAGTACTTTCAGCAACAAAAAGCGGCGAGTAAATCATCATGGAAAGACAAACATATAAAAACTAATGGCCAGGCGAATCAAAAGCTTTATGTAAAATTTGCTCCAGTGTCATTAGCTGATAAAACTCAACCCTTTCAAGTGCAGATTAATGGAGAAACATGGCAACGAGTTGATTCATTTAAACATTCAACTAAAAACAGTTTGCACTATACGGTAGAGCCTATCGAAGGTGTTATTCAGTTTGGTGACGGTACTAAAGGAAAAATACCGGAAAAAAATAACTTTGTAATTGTCGATTATTTAAGTGGTAAACAACCTGGTTTTATTGAATATTACGAAAAAATGAAAGCAGTTGATCCTTCAATTACCATTATATCGTGCTTTGAAAAAGAATCTTTTTATCAATTAATGGCAAAAGCCAGCAAGCCTTTTGATGGTGTGGTAAAACATTACTACCCAAGGGGCCCTAAAAAATCATTTAACAATGACTATTATAAAAGCTCAGTGGCTAAAGCTCTTAGAATAGCTAAACCAATAAAGGAACATTTTCACTGGCTTGAAAAATACCCTAATAGCAGTTTATCGGGTAATGAAAAAATTTGGTTGACGGAATACGATATAAAAAACCATATTGATCAACAGGTTATTTTACACACTATTATCAATGATTATCCACATCAAGTAGGTAGTTTATTGGGGCACTCATTATTTTTAAATAATAATACCCCAATGATTAATGATGACGGCATAGTACGATCTAGAGCTTTACCAATTCAAATATTTAGCCAGTTTTCTGAGAGTAACTTTGTAAAAACGTCGCTTACTGTTTCTCATTACAGCTATAAAAAGCAAAATATCCCAAGGTTAATAACCACAGCCAGTATTAATGACGATAAGTCTGCAGTGAGTGTTATTTTAACCAATACTTCTCCAACACAATCTATTAACGCTGATATTGAAGTTAAGGGCGTAGATATCAAAACAATGAGCCGTGCTGAAATATGGTTATTAGCCAGCGATACCAACAAACCACTGGCAGATAATAATGGCAAACACCCTAAAAATATTTACATAAGCAAAATAGCCGATTTAACAGCTAGCCAAGCGTTATCGTTAAAACTTAATAAAGCATCAGTTTATGTGGTTAAGTGGTTTAAAAAATAATTGTTATACAAGCGTAAATTAACGATATTCAATAATTAAAAGAGTGAATTGATAGTGAATAAAACAAAGGTTATTACTTTGCTGGCTAT
>Ga0209395_1004546_pt1 | contig 16204 bp, 11 predicted proteins | sample GOMGulsemesocosm_3_FD_184635 | JGI IMG/M metagenome (GOLD analysis project Ga0209395, IMG submission 184635) | Methane-oxidizing microbial communities from mesocosms in the Gulf of Mexico - GOM9D Gulf of Mexico (SPAdes) (version 2) | ecosystem: Environmental > Aquatic > Marine > Cold seeps... | reverse complement strand
ACATAAAGATATGCTTCGTTTTATTACCTGTGGCAGCGTAGATGATGGAAAGTCGACTTTAATCGGTCGTTTGCTGTTTGATAGTAAAATGATTTTTGAAGACCAGATGGCGGCGATTGAAAAAGACTCTAAAAAGTTTAATACCACCGATGGCGACTTTGATTTAGCGTTACTTGTAGATGGTTTGCAGTCTGAACGTGAGCAAGGTATTACTATTGATGTTGCTTATCGTTATTTTGCCACTGAACAACGTAAATTCATTATTGCAGATACCCCGGGCCATGAGCAGTATACGCGTAATATGGCAACAGGTGCTTCGACGTGTGATTTAGCCATCATATTAATTGATGCACGACACGGTGTTCAAGTTCAAACGCGTCGTCATTCTTATATCTGTTCGTTATTGGGCATTAAGCATGTTGTTATTGCTATTAATAAAATGGATGCGGTTGGTTATGATCAAGCTGTATATCAAAAAATTAAAAGTGATTATCGTGAGTTTGCTAAATCGTTAAAGATTGAAGATGTTCGTTTTGTGCCTATTTCAGCGCTAAAAGGCGACAATGTTGTTAACGAAAGTGAGCACATGTCTTGGTATCCTGGTTCACCGTTATTAAAACTTTTAAATACGGTGCAAATCAGCGGTGAGAAAAGTGATGAATTTCGTTTTCCTGTTCAATATGTCAATCGCCCTAATTTAGATTTTAGAGGTTTTGCTGGAACGATTGCGTCAGGTGATATTCGTGTAGGCGATACGGTTGTTGCATTACCTTCTGGCAAGCAAAGTAAAATTAAGTCGATAGTTACGTTTGACGGCGAACTAGAAACCGCTAGTGCTGATATGGCGATTACTTTAACTCTTGAAGATGAAATTGATGTGAGTCGCGGTGACATGATTGTTCGTCCTCATCAGCAACCTGCTTCTTCAGCTGCTTTTAGTGCCGATGTTGTTTGGATGGATGAAGCGCCATTACAAATAGATCGTGAGTACATTATTAAAGTGGGGACTAATGTTTCGTTTGGCTGTGTTGAACAAATCGAATATAGCGTCAACGTTAATACGATGGAAAAGCAAGATATACAGCATTTAGCACTTAATGAAATAGGCCGATGCAACTTTACATTAAACAAGCCTGTTCAGTTTGATGCTTATGATGATAATCGCCAAACCGGTGCTTTTATCATTATTGATCGTTTAACCAATGCGACAGTAGGCGCAGGTATGATCGCGGCTGAACTCGCTGATACGGATAAAGGAACGGCGCAACAATACAGTGCCCAAGAGCTTGAGTTGAACGCGTTTGTTTGTAAGCATTACCCTCATTGGGGTGCTAAAGTCTTAGCCTCAAAATAGTGTGCTAGATTGCTAAAATAAAAATTTAAGAATAGTGAGCGGCGAATATAAACGATTTTATTCGTCGCTTTTCTATTTCTTGATTTTTTATAAAAAATTAAAGGATTTACTTTTTGAATCTAGATGCAATTTGCGTACTATTAATTTTTATTAGTACGATTATAGGCTTGGTAAAGTTTCAGAAACAACCTGGAAAGGTTTTTGGCGTTACTTTTTTTGCTTTAATTCTTAGTGGGCAAGTATCGAGTGATACGGTGCTAGCCAGCATATCAAATGAAGGGTTAGTCACACTTGTTTTGTTAATGCTGTGTTCTTTAGCATTAGAAAAAACGAGACTGTTGCGAATTCTTGCGAGCAAAGTTTTATTTCCAAGTTATGCTAAAACATGGCTTAGGCTGTTTAGTTTGACAGTTATTTCTTCAGCTTTTTTAAATAACACAGCCGTTGTGTCAACCATGTTGGCGCCAATCCGTAATAACCCCTATCATGCGGCTAGTCGTTTGTTGTTACCGTTGTCTTATGCGGCTATTTTTGGCGGCACATTAACGCTAATTGGTACGTCTACCAATTTAATAGTTAACAGTTTGGTGTTAAATTCCGGTATGCCTTCGTTAGGCTTCTTCGATTTCTTTCCTGTGGGTATTCTATTAGTGACAGTTTGTGGTGTCATGTTATGGTTTTTATCTAAATATTTACCGCAAACAAATATCAAATCAACCCTAGAAACATCTTACATTTTAGATGCTAAAGTTGAGGCTGGATCATCGTTAATCGGAAAGACGGTTGAAGAAAATGCGTTAAGGCATTTAGATTCGTTATTTTTAATTGAAATTGTACGAGAAGGGCAAACGATTACACCAGTCACACCTGAGCAGATTATTAATGCTAGCGATAAACTGATTTTTAATGGTGATGTCACAAAAGTAAATCAACTTAAGCAATTTGATGGCTTGACTGTGTTTGCGCACAAACAGGGGTTAGCGGATGATAATTTAACGGAAGTTTTTGTTCGCCCAGAAAGTGTGTTAATTAATAAAACCTTAAAAGGAGTTGGTTTTAGAGCGAAGTTTGACGCAGCTGTAGTGGCGATAAGAAGAGATGGCCATGCTGTTACTGGAAAGTTAGGTGAAGTTAAATTACGACCTGGAGATTATTTAGTACTGGCAACGGGGCAAGATTTTAAAGCGAGAAACAATGTAGACAAAAACTTTGTTATGGTTAATGGCGTTGAGCCTGAGTCAAAATTAACGGGGATAAAAGAGCTTTTTGTGATTGTAAGTTTCTTTTTAACCGTAGGTTTAAGTGCATTAGGTATTATCTCTTTATTTAAGGGAATGATGGTGTTGTTTTCATTTTTCTTATTATCAAATTGCTTGTCTAAAGATGAAGTGATTAGACGCTTTCCTATCCAAATTTGGCTTATCATTTCCACGGCATTAATGTTAGCTAGTGCGCTGCTCGATAGTGGTTTGCTGTCAAGTATTTCATCCCTTACTTCATTGTCAAACGGCATCACGCCAACCATTGCGCTGATTATTGTTTTCTTACTAACGGTGTTATTCACAGAATTAGTGACAAACAATGCGGCCGCGGCATTAATATTTCCTATCGCTTATAGTTTGGCGGTTAGTTTTGGCGTTAATGTCACTCCTTTTATTATGGCTGTTGCATTTGGTGCCAGTGCGAGTTTTATTAGCCCGTATGGCTATCAAACGAATTTAATGGTATTTAGTGCTGGTCAATATAAGCTGATGGACTTTGTTAAAATAGGTGTGCCGATTAGCATCATGTATTGTATTACTGCTCTGTGTAGCATTTTATATTTTTTTCCTTTTTAGTTATTTATAACGCTCAATAATAAATGTGAATTATGAAACAGAAAAATCAAGCAAGCCCTTATATAGAAAAAAGCAACGTAGATAAGTCGTCAGATGTTGTTTGGCACCAGCAGAGTGTCACGACCGAGCAAAAGTCTGAATTAAAAGGCCACCAAGCGGTGTTGCTATGGTATACCGGCTTAAGTGGTTCAGGTAAGTCTACGGTGGCTAATGCGGTTGAGCAAAAGCTGTTAGCCCGAGGATGTCATAGTTATTTGCTCGATGGTGATAACGTGAGACATGGCTTAAATAACGATTTAGAGTTTACAGATGAAGACAGGGTAGAAAACATTCGCCGGATCAGTGAGGTTGCCAAATTATTCGTAGATGCGGGTTTGTTGGTGTCAACAGCGTTTATTTCTCCCTTTCAAAAAGATCGTGATCAAGCAAGAGCGCTGATGAAAGATGCCTTATTCTTAGAGGTCTTTATAGATACGCCGCTCGCTGTGTGTGAGAGTCGAGACCCTAAAGGATTATACAAAAAGGCACGAGCTGGTGAAATCGCTAACTTTACTGGCATAAGTTCGGCGTATGAAGCACCTAAAAATGCGGAAATACACGTTGAAACAGACAGTTTGTCCATCGAGCAATGTGTCGATTTGATTATTGCCGCTTTAATTGAAAAGCAAATAATTAAAGCGTAAAAGTATTTTTAATATTCTGTTTATCTTAAGACTGTAATGAAGTTATAAAAATGAAGGATCTCCCTGTGAACTATGATGTATTTAATGGCGATGCCGACGGTATTATCGCCTTACTACAATTGCAATTAGCTAATCCGATATCTAGTGTGAAAATTACGGGTGTTAAGCGTGACATTGATTTGCTTAAGCAAGTGAGTGCATTAGACCATCAGCAAGAAATTGCTGTCCGTGTTTTAGATATTTCTATGGAAAAGAATAAAACCGCATTACATGCATTGTTAGACCAAGGCCGTAACGTGACTTACATTGACCATCACCGGTCTGGTGATATTCCTGTTCATGCTAATTTAGATGCTCATATCGATTTAGATGCTAATACGTGTACTGCATTGATTGTTGATGAGCTTTTAGCAGGGAAGTTTCATCTGTGGGCTATTTGTGCGGCTTATGGCGATAACTTAATTGCTAAGGCTAATACGCTGGCAGAGGCGGCTGGATTGAGTGAGCAAGAATGTAGGCAGTTAGAATCCTTAGGTACATTAATTAACTACAATGGCTATGGCTCACACATTGACGACTTACACTTTCATCCAACGGCGCTGTTTGAGTTATTGCTTACGTATCCAAGTCCGTTTGATGCTATAGCAGATCTAGGTTCTCCCTATTATTTGTTGCAGAAACTCTATGATGAAGATCATGAACAAGCTGTAAACATAGCGCCCTTTCATGAAGCTGATTTGTTAACGGCTTTTGAATTGCCTGATGATACGTGGGCTCGGAGAATAAGTGGTGTTTTTGGTAATGAGTTAGCAAACTTAAATCCGAATAAAGCCCATGCTATTTTCACAATTAACACAAATAGCACTTATACGGTTTCTTTAAGAGCGCCACTAACAAATAAGCAAGGCGCGGGGGATCTCTGTAGTCAGTTTGATACCGGGGGAGGACGCGCTGCAGCAGCTGGTATAAATGCACTACCTAAAGAAAAAATCAGTGAGTTTTTGGCTGTGGTAGCGCAATACTACAGCTAAATACTAAACAGATATGCTAGCTGTTTGGTACTAAATGACGTTATTGGCGTTAAAGCCGTCAATAACAATGTCTAGTGCTTGTAAACAGCCTCCGTTATCAATAACCGAATGTTTATAACGTAGGCGGTGATTTTTTCAATTTGTGATGCTGTTAATTTTGATGGTCGTCTAAGGGGAGAGATATCTTTTAAGCCGTGAGTACCGAACTCAAGGTAGGTGTTTACCCACTTATTCAGACTTCCCCTAGTGACTTTAAGATACCTAGCAATATCAACCTTATTTTTACCCCCTAAAAGATGATCGATAGCTAGATAATGGATTTTGATACGGGGCGTTTTTCCTAAACGCCGAACTTCAATTAATGACATATGGGTATCTAGTAATGATGGTTGTTCCACTAGATCACATATTTAATGTGAATGGTACAATGAACGTAATAGTCAACGATCCTCAGGAACACCATTGACGTCATACGAACTAAAAATACGAGGGCTTGAGCAGAAAGTAAAAAACATGGAAACAGTCAATACGATAATAAAAAAGGCTTCAGCTCTCTTGATTTAGAACTCACTCGAAGGTTTTCGTTAATCAGTGAGTCTCAAGAGAGTGTTAGTATTGTAAAATAGTGTCAGTTTTTTGATATCAATCGCAGTAGTTATCGTTATTGGTTGGCTAACCCAACTTAAACAGTACCTAAACGTATAGGTTTAATCAGCGAAATGAAGAGCTGGTTTACGTTGAGTAATAGCCCTATGGTTACACTGTTACCAATATCAGGATTTAGAGCCAGCCGCTGGTTGATTAATAAGTTCATGGCGCGAGAAGGGCTTGTTAGCCGATGAATGTCAACACACAAATATGGTAAAGGTGAAAAATAACACTTATCAATGCGCAAAATTCTCAATAGAAACCTTAACCCTACAGCGAAAAATCAGTCGTGGTGTGTGATGCGACTTACGTTCGAACAGGTAATAAATGGGCCTATTAAGCAGTTATTTTAGAGTTTTATTCACGAAAGTAATTTGATGGGCAATCTCCAATAGTCCTGACAGTGAGCTAAGTAAGAAAGCTTTACGAATGGCATTCAATACTCGATATCCGCCCCCTGTTCTAAATAAAAGTTAATTTTAGGTAGTGACAACTATCCTGACACAGGGGGAGTCTATGACAACCAAATAAATTATTATTTCAAAGTGAACAAGGTTGTTATGATACAAAAAAACATTTAGGCAACAATTATGGTGCTATGAAATCAGTCAAAGCCTGAGCAATCGTGGAAACCGTTTGGATAATGCTCTTATGGAGCCTTCAAAACAGAATGAAGGCCCGAGCAGGGTTATTTAGAGATGAAAACAGCGAGGCTTTCGACTAGTGATTATATAAATGGTTATAACAATCGATAACACCCACACCAGCTTAAGGGGGGGGGGCTCTCATCATTAGCTGCTGATCAAGAAAACTTTAAAACCTTTAACAAGGTGCCAGTGTTACTTGACCACTGCAAAATTTAGTTGCTTGCTACATTTATGTAGTGTAAAAAAAAGAGGAATTATTATGAACGTATAGCCTTTATACATTAATTTTTATGGTTCGATCTGCAGATGCAATCGTTTCTTTTCTATGTGCGATTATTACTCTTGTAATGTCGAGATTTTTAATTGAGTTATTAATATTAAATTCAAGATTTGTATCTAAGTGACTAGTTGCTTCATCCATAAATAATATTTTAGGTTTTTTATATAAGGCACGTGCTAGTATAATACGCTGTTTTTGACCGCCTGATAAAGTTGATCCCATATCGCCTACCAAGCTCTCATACCCCATTGGCATTTGAGTTATGTCATGGTCAATAGCTGCAAGAGATGCACAATACATGACTCTCTCCATATCAATTTGATTATCAAAAAATGCAATATTATCTGCAACAGAACCGGATAATAGATCGTCGTCTTGCATCACAGCGGCAACTTGGTCACGGTATTGACTAAACCCAACTTGTTCAATAGGAACATCATCAATTAAAATTTGGCCCTCTTGGGCTTGGTTTAATCCCAACATTAGTTTTAATAAAGTAGATTTACCACAACCCGATGGGCCTATGATAGCAACTGATTCGCCAGGTTGTATTTCAATACTTAAGTTTTTAATAACGTCAGGACTTGTATCACTATACCCAAAAGTTAAATTCTCGATACTAATTTTACCTTTTACTTCATGTGTTTTAACGTTCATGGATTGTAGTTTTTCTTTTTTTGTCAAAGCTATATCTGCTAGTCGTTCAAAGTGTAAGCCTAGCATTTTAAATTCGATGAATTTTTCAATTAACCGAGAAGTTTTGTCCATAAACTGACTTTTATACGCTAAAAAAGCAAATAACATTCCTGAACTAAAGCCACCTTGAATCACTAATGTAGCAGCTAAATAAATTACGATAACGTTTTCTAAACCAAATAATAAACGATTTAATGCAGTGTAAGATATTTCAAAATGTTCCATTCTAATATTTTGATTAATAGCATTAGCATACCTATTTTGCCATTGCCCTTCTCTTTTTACTTCGCTGCCAAATAATTTTATTGTTCGGATTGCGCGAACCGTTTCCATAAAATTGCTGTTTTCCTCTGCTCGCGCCATGATCTCTTGTTCATTTATAGCTCTAAATGGGTGGTACATAATAATACGTACAATTGCGTAACAAGATGCAGCAATGAGAACAACAATTGATAAAGTAGGACTATAAAAAAATAACATCCCTAGTGTAATTATCGCCATTAATCCATCTATTAATGTTTCAATGACACCTGTTGTCAGTAGTTCTCTTACTTGTTGTAAGGAACTGAAGCGTGAAACGATATCTCCCATATGTCGTTTTTCAAAATATTGAAGAGGTAAACGTATTAAGTGATGAAATAAATTAGCACCTAATTGCATGCTCATTAGGTTCCCAAAATGCAATAGAGTAAATTGCCTTAAAGTATTGGTAATAATTTCAAATAATAATACTAAAGAGAAACCAATGGCTAGGATCCATAATAAAGATTTATCTCCTGTTAATATGACATCATCAACGACTAATTGTATATAATAAGGACTAGCTAATGAAAAAATCTGTAATAATAAAGAAAGTGCTAGAATAATGCTGAGTGAACTTTTTAAACCTGTTATTTTACTCCAGAAATCAGAGAACTTTAGTTTTGGAGGTGCTTTTTTCTCTTTGAAATCTTGAGTTGGAGTTAATTCTAACGCTATACCTGTAAAGTGATCAGAAGCTTCATCTATAGTTAATTTTTTTTCACCATAAGCTGGATCGTGAATAATTATAAATTTTGAATTAGCTGACTTTAAAACCACGAAGTGATTCAAATCCCAATGGAGAATACATGGCGTTTTTAATGCAACAATATCATCTAACGTTATTTGCAAAGGACGGGAAGTCAGTGCTAAGTTTTCCGAAAATTTCATAATATCGTAAAGAGTTGTACCTTCTAGCGATAGTTGGAATTTTTTACGCATTGATATGATGTCTGTTTGGTAACCGTGATAACTAGCCACCATTGCTAAACAAGCTAATCCACACTCAGTTGCCTCTGATTGCATAAATATTGGAAGTTTCTTTTTATACCAAAATTTCAATTTTGTAATGGGGTTAGTATGATGCATGATTTCCATTCTTTTAAAGGACACTTTAAGTGTTTAATATTAGTATAAAGTAAGTTGATAAGTATTTGATATAGATGATTATCTATATTTTACCGCTGATACTAAACATTGGGTCAAATAGCCAACGTAAAAATGAACGCCTCTCTATTACAATATCAGCATCCAACCTCATACCTGATCTTAAAGGAATACTCCTCCCATAGGCCTGAACACTTTGCGCATTTATGTCGACGATTATGCGATATGACGGCACCGTAATTAAGCCTGGCATCTCTGTTTCTTCAGGAAAAATCACTGTTGAACTTACCCCTGTGACTATCCCTTCGTGAATTCCAAATTTTTGATAAGGAAAGGCGTGATACCTGAGTTTAGTTATTTGCCCTTTTTCTATAAAACCAAACGCTGAAGTCGGAACATATATAATCGCCTGCATTTTGCTATTTTTAGGCATAATACTAAGTAACTTTTGATGATTGGCAACGTTTTTTCCTGTCTTTACTAAAAGCCCTGTAATAACTCCATCAGTCGGTGCTCTTAATTCTCCTGATTTTTTCTGTTTCGTAGCTAATAACTGAGATTGAATTTGTTTTAATTGCGTTTTTAGCTTGTTAAGTGCTCTTTCATGATTAAGAGGCAATTTTTGGAGTTGAATATCTATTTTATCTATTTCGTTTATTATTGAAAGTTGTTCAGAATCTATCTTTGAGGACTGTTGATCTAATGAAAGTAGATTATCTTGTTGTTTTTTTAGGTCTAAGCCTGATATATAGCCAGTATCAGCTAAAGAGCTTATTTGGTTTGCTATTTCACGATTAATTTCAACGCGCTTTTTGAAAATTTTTCTTTGAGTATCGAGTTGTATTTGACGTTGTAATAAGTTTTCACGAGTTTCTAATAATTCTAAATATTCTAATTTAGCGTTATTTTTTTGCTGATATTGTTGTTGTTCAATAATACGTATTTGAAATGTATATTGGTCAATAATTGATTGATTCAACTCAAAGCCATGAACACCGTATTTCTCTGATTCTATGCGCAAGAGTGGTTGACCTTGTTTAACGACTTCTCCTTCCTGTATAAATAATTTTTCTATAATGCCTGATTGCTGTGCATTAATTTTCAATAAGCCTGTATTTGGTTGTAAAATACCACTAACTGTTTCTTTTCTTGTATAACTTCCTAATGATAGAAAACAGAGACTTATTACTACAATGCTCAGTAATACATAAGTGAGATATTTAAAAATAGGCGGCTGAACTAAGCTAATAACTCCAAATAACCTGTGTTTACGCTTGTTTATAACTTCTTGACGAAAAAGGTTTTCCATAACATTTGTATCGCTTTAAATTTTAGTTTGGAGGGTATTTCTAATAATAATGGACACTCAATTTTAATAAATTTATTTTTTGCTATTTTCATAAAGTTTAACAAATTTGCCTATTATCGAGATAAATTTAGAAATATAAACATTAAATGGAGAAGAGGTAGGTCGTTATTGAGCCAATGTGATACCGAGTAGCAAAATCCAGCTCTTAAACAGAACTGGAACATTTTTCTATAAACTTACTTTGTTCCGCAAGACCTAATGCATGATGCCTGCGAAATAGTTTTAGCACATTCTGATAACGTACTAATGCCTAAAGTTGGTTTTGCACCGCCTGCAACATTAGGGGTCATATCAGTTGGTAGTGCTTTGATATCGAGTGAGAGATTTTTTAATTTCTTTTTTTTGAGCTTAAGTAACATTTTATAATCCTTATATATTTTACTTAGTTAGATACTTTTATATTTATAATAAAAGGGTCGTTCAAATGCATGTCATGCATCTACGCAACAATCTATAGCCACTAAATCATATTGTCAATATATATTTTATTTTGGATTTGACATGAAATTTAATCATTAATTGATGTTAAATCAACCATTAGTGAGTCATTTTTAAGTGGAAACATTGAGGTGTAATAATTTAGGTTGTCCATGATAAATAGTCCAACTATCTGAATAGGGTAATAGCCAGATTAAAGTCTGTTAATCAATCCAATCCTTAATAAAATAAAATAAAATAAAATAAATTTCATTTTGGTATTTGATAACCTAAGAAAGGTTGCAATAAGTAATTGATGCTTATAGAGTATGTTTTTTTGTACATTAGTACATAGTTAATTTACAGGATGTAAAATGCAACTCCCTATTCTTGCCACTGCCGAGCAAAAGGCTGTGATTACTGAAGCACTTAAAATTTGTGGCGATAAAATATCTAATCGTCCTGATGAACAAATAAGTCTTATGGGGGGGGTCGCTGGTGATTTATTATTTTTGTATAAATTAAAGCAATTTGATCCAACTCTTGTTTGTGAGAATGTGTTTGAGAAGAAATTTGATTATTTGCAAGAAGTATCTTGTTCTCAAGAGGTTGGTCCTAATCTTACAACGGGAATAAGTGGAGTCGGCTGGTGTTTTGAATACCTCAATCAGCAGCAAGAAGAGGATTATGACCCAACTTATTGCGAACCTATTGATGACGTTCTCTTACAAGCATTGTCTGTGTCTGAGTGGAATGGCGATATTGAAGCATTATTTGGATTAGCAGGCTTTAGTGCATATGGCGCTAGACGTTTGATGAAAGCAGAAAATATTCCTTATTACGCTGAGTTGCTCAATCACTTTGAAGCAAAAGCTATAAATATAAGTCCACAACATATAGCATGGTCACAACCTTATGGGTCTATTTGCCGTATTAATACTGATCGTAATGTTAATGAATTTAACTTGGGTTTAGCGCACGGCGTCCCTGGGGTTATTGCTGCTTTAATCCCCGCATTAAAGATTCCTTCTCTTAAGCTTCAAGCAAAAAGCATGTTGATAAAGAGCTGCGATTGGCTAATCAGCCAAGAGATTAAATCGTCAGATCGTATAAGTTATTTTTCTACATCCAGTGATACAGACAGTTCTTCTCGATTAGGATGGTGTTATGGAGATTTACCAATTGCTTTAACTCTAGTTAGGGTTGGAAATGCACTTGAAATCCCTACTTATATCGATAAAGCTGTAGAAATTTCACTCCATGCTGCCACCCGTAAATCAGATACGGCTCAAATAGTTGATGCCGGATTATGTCATGGAGGTGCTGGAGTAAGTTTGATTTTTCAACTGTTACATAAACATCTTCAGTTACCAGAGCTCTACGAAGCTGCACAATATTGGCTGGATTTCACACTTCAACTATTTAAAAAATATAATATTGTCGGATTTCATAATTATAGAGCTGATTTAGAGGCGTACGAAGAAGATTTAACTTTATTATCTGGGTTTTCAGGAACTGGTTTGTGTTTGCTAGCAGCTATTAATAGTGACACAGATTGGGTAGATTGTTTGTTAATGGCATAAGGTTAAAAAAGGATTAAGCATGGCTAAGTGTAGTACAAGTAGTGAAGATTTTTTTGTTATTCGAACTCCAAGATTGACTATAGAAGAATTATTAAAAATACCATCAGACCTCGAGGATACACGTCAATATATTATAGCATTTTTCGAGAGACCAGAGGTTATCGAAGCTGTTTATTTAGCAAGCCCTTCTTTGCTCAGTCGCATAGAAACATTGAAGAAAACACCAAACACCAAACAGAGCAAAAAAATTGAAAAAGCATTATTAAAATATATGATAAGAATGTGTACTCGGCCTACACCATTTGGACTTTTTTCTGGCGTCTCTTTAGGTGTTATTAATGACGACGCTACTAAGATTGTTAGTCATCCATTAACTGATGATCGTCGTCATACTCGTTTAGATATATCGTATTTAGATAAAATTAAAACACATTTACAAAGCCTAAATCCTGAATATGAAGGGCTGAAATACTATCCAAACACCACACATTATTTTATCATGGAGCAGTGCCGTTACATTGAAAGCTATCAATCAAATAACGTACGCCATTATAGGCTTTCAGAAATAGAAACTGACGAATATTTTCTCTGTTTATTGGAGCTTTCTAAAAAAGGAATTAGTTTTTCAGAGTTGGCTATTGAATTTATTACGCAATATCCACAGATAACTTTAGATGAGATCTCTGATTATATTAAGCAGTTAATCAGCGAATCTGTTTTGATCGCCAATATACCTTTACCTTTGACTGGCCCGTCAACGGATTTAGCATTTATAGAGTCGCTTAAAAAGTCAGAAAACAATCAAATATCTGACTATTTGACCACTGCCAGAGATAAATTAGATCAAATAGATCATAATAAGACTTCAACTATACTCGAGTATAGAGGGATTTTAGATTCCCTTAACCAACTACCAGTTAAAGCAGAAGAGAATAAGCTATTCCAAACTGATGTTTATCGGTCTTTTGAGCATTGTAATTTAGACACAAAAATCACGTCCAAATTAATCAAACAATTAACATTGATTCATTCGTTAAATAGACATAGTTATGAACCCTTCAGTGATTTTATTCAAGATTTTAATGAACGTTATGAAGGGCAGTATGTACCACTTCAGCAAGTTCTAGATGATGAATCTGGCATAGGTTTTTCAAATGAAACTGGCTATGAAACATCCTTATTAGCTGGATTGAATTTTGAAAATAGTTCTGTCAGTGTATCAAGTTCCCGTGGGCCGACTATCCTTGATTTAATAATTGAAGATGAAATTGGATTGCCCACTAATCGAAGTGAATCGGTTATAAAACTAACGACTAAATCGTTAATTAAGCATGTAGAAAAAAGAAACGTAGAATCAGAGATGGCAGCTTCCTTTTCTGTCATATTTTCTCTCTATAATGATAAAAATAATCAACCTATACTTCGAATCAAAGGTTGTGATGGGCCTTCCGGGGTTAATATGTTAGGGCGCTTTTGTCATCTAGATAATGCATTAAAAAATAGCGTTATTGATCATATTGAGAAGGAGGAGGCTCATTCTCCTGATGCACTATTTGCCGAAGTAGTTCATATGCCAGATGGCCGGCCTGGAAACGTGATAGCAAGGCCTCATCTAAGAAAGTATGAAATAGTCTTTATGGCTGATTCTGTTTTAGACGATGAATACCAAATTCCATTGAGTGATCTTTATGTTTGGGTTGAAGCTGATGAGGTCAAATTATGGTCTAAACGACTCCAGAAACAAATTGTCCCTAGATTGTCTTGCTCACATAATTACTCTGATCGTAGTTTAAGTGCTTACCGTTTTCTGTCTGAAATGCAAAAACAATCAGGCGAAATCCCTAATTTTTCACTTCCAGCTAGTCAATCGCAGGCTCGTTTAACACCTAGAATCATGCTCGACAACTTGATTCTTTCGGAAAAAACATGGCGTATTCCCCGTGAAGAGGTCGTAATAATTTTAAAAAATGATGAGATTGATAATGTGGCATGGCAGACTTTAAAACATAGATACTGTTTAGATGATTGGGTTATGTTTTCTGTGGGTGATAATGTTTTACAGTTGAATTTAACGAATGCTTTGATGTTTGATGTATTACTTACTGAAACAGTCAATATGAGTAAAGTTGAACTCAAAGAAGTATTAACAGAACAATTTCCATCCTCTGTGGTTTCTCCTCTTGGCGAACATTATAATAATGAATTTGTTGTGCCATTGTTTAACGAGAAAGCAAAAATTGAAAAGCATTATTCTCAAGATGTTATGAAAAAGATCAATCCAACACAATTACAAAGAAGATTTATACCTGGCTCAGAATGGATGAGTTTAAAGATTTACTCAGGCAATACAAATGTTGAAAACTTGCTGTCAGATACATTGTTTCCATTTATACAACAGAACTGCAATTTATATGATAAGTGGTTTTTTATTCGTTATGGAGACCCTAAATGGCATATCCGACTTAGATTTTATGGAACCCCAGAGCTTTTGTATGGCCAGCTGTTACCACTGTTTAATCATTTATTAGGACCGATGGTAGAAAGTAATTTATTACATAAAGTGGAAATGTTTACGTATGAAAGAGAAGTTGAACGTTATGGTGGTCCTGAAGCTACAGCTTTAATAGAATCATTGTTTATGGCTGATAGTGAACTTATCTCAATGGTAATGGCTGGTATAGATGAACACGGGGATGATTTACGTTGGCGTGTTACCTTATTGACAACAGATATGTTTCTTGATTTATTTGAGTGTAGTGCTCAGTCTAAATTAGATTTAATAACACTACTTCGAAATGGATTTGGTCGTGAGTTTGGCGATTCTGGTGCATTGAGGAAACAAATGGGAAGTCGGTTTCGTGACATTGAAAGTGTTCTGAATGACGATTTCGACAAAATGTCTAAAAAAACCAATGTTGAATTATCTTTATCTCAACAATATATAGAAACAATTTTAACGTGCTGGAATCAACAAGTAAGTCCTTTAATAGAAAAATTACTTGAATTTGATGAGATACAAGATGATGTATTAGGGTCTTTATTACATATGCATAATAATCGAATGTTTAAAGACTATAACCGAAAGAATGAATTTGTTATGCACGATTTTTTGAGAAGGGTTTATTTCGCAAAAAAACAGCACTAAATATAAGTGATATATCGTGTTGCCCAAATTTTACAACACGATATATTCTATTTATCCCACTTTTATTATCGACAACTCCGAATACATGATGCTTCGCTATGGCCCCATTACACTGATTACGTGGCACAGTGCAATTAGTAGTCATTGCCGCAGTTAAGGCTCCTCCTGCTACATTTGGTGTCATGTCAATCTGTAGTAAATTAGTGTCTAGTGAGAGGTTAATTAGTTTCTTTTTTAAGCGTAAGTTGCATTTTATAATTCCTTATATTTTTTAAATCCCTTTAATTTAGTTCGGGATAATTACGAAAAAGTATCAAGGTTTCGCCAGTTAATCGTATGTTTATTATTTTATCAAGTCAATAGGTGTAGCGTAAGTGGCTGTATTTACGATGATATTACTTAATCTAAATATTATGCGGTGAAAGGCTTTCTTAGTTAACAGTGATTTTAAATCTAACTTAAATTATTTGCCAATTAACGTTTAAAGTCTTCTATAACTATTTCTAAGGCTTGCAAAATAATGTCTTGGTCGATGTTTGCACTTTCTAGCATTTCGATGAGATCGACTGCTAATTTAATGTGTTCTGGTGCTTGTTCTAATGTAGTTTGAGTCATAGTATTCCCTTACCTAGAAACGGCGTTTGCCTTTTTGGTAATTTTCTATTTTTTGTTCAATAAAGTAGATGGCTTTGTTACATTGGCCAAGTCGTTTTTGTAATTGTAGAATGTCATGTTGTTTGGATATCTTATCCTGTTGCTGAGCCTGTTCTAATTGAAGAGTAAGTTGACCTATTTTTTGTTCAAATCGCTGACGATAGTCATGATGCTTTGATAATTCTTGGTAAAGCTGCTGACTACTAAACATCACTTTTTGTGCTAACCCTTTAAAACCTTCATTTTCACCACTGGCTTGTCGTTTTTTTTCAAAGAATTTAGCCTTGGCTTTCTTGTCAATTTGGTAGTTTTGGGCTCGCTGATTTTGGCTACCTAGTGCTTTTTTTATCGCCTGGCATTGATCGACTAATTTTTCACATTGAAATGCAACAATACTATTACTGGATTTGTTGTTAATGAGTTTATTAACTTGGTTTAATAACTCTTGGCTT
>Ga0209395_1004544_pt1 | contig 16213 bp, 18 predicted proteins | sample GOMGulsemesocosm_3_FD_184635 | JGI IMG/M metagenome (GOLD analysis project Ga0209395, IMG submission 184635) | Methane-oxidizing microbial communities from mesocosms in the Gulf of Mexico - GOM9D Gulf of Mexico (SPAdes) (version 2) | ecosystem: Environmental > Aquatic > Marine > Cold seeps... | reverse complement strand
CCGCCGGTACAACCTATCGCCACCGTGACATAGCTGCGATTATTCTGCTCTAACATCGGTAGCCAAGTGGTAATAAACTCGGTGATTTGTTGCTCTAGCTTATTAACACTGTCTTGTTGGCTTAGGTATTCTTTGACCGGAAAATCGAGGCCGGTAAAAGGTTTCAACTCTGGTATCCAATGAGGATTTGGTAAAAAACGCACATCAAACACATAATCAACATCTCGTGGCAGACCATATTTGAAGCCAAACGACTGAAAGACTAATACCAGTTCGCTATTTTTAGTGCCGATAACGCGTTCTTTAATGACGTCACTCAATTGATAGATGGTGAAGTTGGTGGTATCTATCTTTAAATCAGCAAAGGCCTCTAGTTGACGCAATAACACCTTTTCTTCTTTAACGGCTTCTAATAATGTTAAACATTTTTGAGTCAGTGGGTGTAAGCGACGAGTTTCACTAAAGCGCTTGATCAGTGCCGTGCTAGCTGCATCGATGAAAATCATTTGTAGCTGGCAATGTTGCTTTAGCGATTCAATGAGCTGAGTTAACTCGTTTTGAGTGGCTGGAATATTACGGACATCTAAACTGACGGCAATCGGCTGATCTGTTTGAGCACGGCCCATTAATAATGGCATTAGCAACGTTATTGGTAAATTATCGACACAATAATAACCAAGGTCTTCAAGGACACGCAATGCCACACTCTTTCCTGAGCCTGAGGTACCGCTAATGATGGTGAGTTTCATTGGTTTGCGCCGTTAAAGATTAATGATTACAGTTTAAGCGCTTGTTGCTGTTTTGCAAGAATAATATTTCTGTCACATCAAAATAAAAAGCCCGGAATTACCGGGCCTTATTGGATAACGACCCTAATGTCGATTGAGTTTTTCTTTGTGTTTGATAACTTGCCTATCTAGCTTGTGGATCATGGCATCGATAGCGGCATACATATCTTCATGGCTTGATGCAGCAAAGACTTCACCGCCATTAAGGTGAAGGGTTGCTTCTGCTATTTGTTGGAGTTTTTCTACGTTTAATACGACGTGAACATTATTGATATGTTCAAAATGCCGCTCAAGCTTACCAAACTTGCTGTGAACATACTCATGAAGTGAGTCGGTAATATCTACATGATGACCAGTTAAATTAATTTGCATAAAATGCATCCTCCAGTGCTGTTGAGCTTAGAGTAAGCTCTTTCTTTGATTGGAAGGCGGGATTGATAAGGCATCACGATATTTTGCGATGGTCCTTCTCGCTACTTTAATCCCTTGTTCCGCTAACAAATCCACGATTTTACTATCACTAAGTGGCTTCTTGGTGTTCTCTGCCGCCACTAACTTTTTAATAATGGCACGAATTGCCGTCGATGAACACTCTCCACCGTTTTCGGTGCTAACATGACTAGAAAAGAAATACTTGAGCTCAAATATGCCACGAGGTGTGTGCATGTATTTCTGTGTTGTGACACGAGAAATAGTTGATTCATGCATTTCTACAGCTTCAGCCACATCATTTAATACTAGCGGCTTCATCGCTTCTTCGCCATATTCAAAGAAGCCACGTTGTTGCATCACAATACAATTAGACACTTTTAACAGTGTATCATTACGACTTTCTAAGCTCTTAATAAACCATTTTGCTTCTTGTAAATGGCCTCGAATAAACTGCGTATCGCCAGTATTGGTGCTGGTTTTTCTCAATGCAGCATACTCGGCATTAACCCGGATTTTTGGCATGCAATCAGGGTTTAGTTCGACAACCCAGCGCCCTTTTATTTTTTTAACTGAAACATCAGGTATCACATATTCATCTTTTTCTTTTAGGATGGTGCTGCCCGGATGAGGATTGAGGGTTTGAATTAATCTGATGGCTTCACCTAGCTGATGTTCTTTAAGCTTTGCTTTACGCGCAAGTGTACGATAGTCGCGACTGCCGAGTAGTGTCATGAATTGCTCGACCAGCAATATGGCTTCATCGCGCCATGGCGTTTCTGGATCGAGGCGCTTCAGTTGAATCGCTAAACATTCACTTGGTGTTCTGGCCGCGACACCAATTGGATCAAAATGTTGAATACGCTTAAGCACAGCTTCTACTTCATCGAGCTCAACCTCAGTATTGGCCATCGCTATCAGAATATCATCGGTACTTTGGGTCAAATAGCCAGAGTCGGCAATGGCGTCGATAATCGCAAAAGCAATCGCGCGATCTGTATCTGAGAACGGCGTTAGATTTGCTTGCCATGTCAGGTGGTCTTGTAAGTTTTCAGTGGTTTCACCTTGATAGGTGAAATCACTGTCTGGCCCGGCTGTTGATGAAGCAACTGGCGCGCTAGGACCAGCCGAAATATAATCATCCCACGTGGTATCAGTCGGAAGTTCATCGCTAATGTTCTGTTGGTCTAATGCTTGCGAGGTGTCGATGTCACTGGCGTCATATTCTGGCTGTTCAGCGTCATTGTTGGTGTTAGGATCTTGCGCTGGTTCATTTTGTTGATTGCTATCATTGTTGCCATCATTACTTTCAAAACTTTCTTCAACTTCGAGTAATGGGTTGCTGTCGAGCGCCTCTTGGATTTCATTTTGCAGGTCAAGTGTAGAGAGTTGCAACAATCGAATAGCTTGCTGCAACTGAGGGGTCATGGTTAGTGATTGACCTAGTTTTAACTGTAATGATGCTTTCATTGAAATCCGTATTTCTTATTGTGTTTAGCCAACCATGGCGCGCTTGATCGGCTTATTTGGATACTATAGTTTAAATTGTTCACCAAGGTAGACATCTCGAACGGTTTGATTCGCGAGCACTTCCTCTGGTCGTCCTTGTGCGATCATCTTGCCGTGACTGACAATGTAGGCAAACTCACATACATCCAGTGTTTCACGTACGTTATGATCGGTGATTAGGACGCCTAATCCACGATTTTTAAGCTGCTCGATAATTTTTTTTATATCGATAACTGAAATTGGGTCAACCCCTGCAAATGGTTCATCAAGTAAAATAAACTCTGGATCGGCAGCTAGGGCGCGAGCAATTTCAACCCGTCGTCGTTCACCACCAGAGAGTGCCATGCCAAGACTATCTCGAATATGTTGGATATGAAACTCTTCCAATAAGCTTTCGACTTTTTCTTTACGCTGTGCCGTATTGATGTCTTTTCTAGTTTGCAGGATCGCCATGATATTGTCATAGACTGTTAGTTTACGAAATATCGAAGACTCTTGTGGTAAATAACCAATACCCTGGCGAGCACGTTCATGCATTGGCATTAACGTGATGTCTTTGTCGCCGATGGTTACTTCACCATTGTCACTTGGCACAAGTCCAACTACCATATAAAAGGTTGTCGTCTTTCCAGCGCCATTTGGGCCTAACAAGCCAACGATTTGTCCTTTAGCAACTTCTAGACTAACACTTGTTACAACTTGGCGTCCCGAATAATTTTTAGCGAGGTTTTTGGCTCTTAACTTGATCATGAATTTATTTAACTTTTTCGTTGGGTTGCAAGATTGTTGTTACTTGATTTTCTTTATTTGCATCGCCATCAGCATTTAATAGCTTGCGCAGCATATCGTAGGTGATCAACTCACCATTAACGGTATTTTTGCCCCACGTTAATTGCGCTTGGCTGCTTAGTTTGATGATATTACTTCCGCGTTCAAAGCGTACTTCATTCGCTTGAGCACTTATCACTGTGCCATCATCGACTGTTTGAGAGAAACGCGCAGGTTTACCTGATAGCACCATTAGCTCGAGGCCTTTATTGCCATGGTTGTAGATTTCTAACCTATCGGCTGTCACTGTGATTGAGCCTTGCGTTATCTTGACGTTGCCTCGATATATCGCAACGCTTTTACCGATATCGATGTATTGATTATCAGCGCTAATTTTTGCTTGTTGACTAAAATCAGTGGTTAATGCCAATGATGAATTGCAAGTCATTAGTGCTAGGATTAGTAAGGCACTAGCTTTGATTGTTTTCATAAACTGCCTGTATATCTTTAAGTAATTCGAAATACTGTTGGTTAAAGTCGGCTTTTAATCCTTGCCCGGTGATAAGAAATTGCTTTCCTGCAATTTCGACTAATGCATCACTATTGATCAGCATCGTGCTTAAATTAAGTTCTAAATACGCAATTTTTATTTCTCGTATTTTTTCCTCGGGATCTAATGCACTTATAGTAACATTATTTTTTAGCAGCACACGATGCTCTTGGTCAAATATGCCTATTTCAGCGTCTATCTTCCAGCGCGCGTCACCTTGTTTTGGATAAATAATATAGCTTGGCTTAATGAATGTAGTGGTGGAATCTTGATAGTGTTCCATTTTTTCAGCGTTGACAGACGCGGATAAAAAACCCTGCTCATCATACTGACGCAAGGTCATGTTTAACGCTGTAAAATCCGGTAAATTTTTACTGTGGATCATCGGTGAATCATCAGTTGTTACCGACCAAAATGGATTCCAAAACAGCAGAATACACGAACTAAAAAATAGTAATATTAAGACTATGGTCCGAATCATACACTCATTCCTTTAGCATCGTCCAATAAGCCCTGACTTGCTAAAATTAAATCACTCGATTCACGCACAGCACCAAAGCCACCGGCAATAAACGTTTTGTAATCACAACTAAGCAGTAGCGCAGGGTGGGCGTCATTGACCGCAATCCCTAAGCCACAATGCTCAATCACTGGCCTGTCGACTAAGTCATCACCGATATAGGCTACTTGCTCTGCTGTGAGCTCTAGCTTTGCCATTAACTCTTGGTAAGCGGCGAATTTATCGTCTTGCCCTTGGTAGATGTGCTCAACACCAAGATTTGTCATTCTGTTCTCAACAATAGCAGACTTTCTTCCGGTAATAATTGCAACTGCTATCCCAGCATTTATCAATGACTTGACCCCGAAACCATCTTTAGTATGAAAAGCTTTAAGCTCTTCGCCTTGGTTGCCGAGGTAGATGCGGCCGTCAGAGAACACGCCATCAACGTCGCATATTAATAATTTAATCGCACTTGCCTTAACCCATACTGACTCATTGATGCTGCCATATAAAGTGTTTCGTGTTTTCATTTTATACCACTCCTGATTTGAGCATGTCTAGCATGTTAAGCGCACCGATTGGTTTGGCATCTTCTACTACAAATAATCCGTTTATATTTTTATCTTCCATTAGTTTTAACGCACTGGCTGCCAATACGTTCCCTTCCAATACCACTGGATTTTTAGTCATCACTTCGCTAATAGCCGTGCAATGGAAATCCAATTTTTGATCTAAGGTGCGGCGTAAATCACCATCGGTGAATAAGCCAATGAGCTCGCCAGCGTCGTTAATGACACCGGTCATGCCTAGTCCCTTTTCTGAGACCTCGAGTAGTGCATGGCTGATGGTCGTGTCTTGAGTCACAAGGGGCAGCTGCTCGTTTTGATGTGCGACATCGAGTACCCGTAATAATAATTTTCTACCGAGCGCGCCGCCAGGATGCGACAGCGCAAAATCATCTGCAGTGAAACCTTTCGCTTGTAATAGCGCCACAGCTAGGGCATCTCCCATCACTAGTGTCGCCGTCGTACTCGATGTTGGCGCGAGTCCGAGTGGGCATGCTTCTTGAGAAACAGCGATGCATAAATGAATTTGCGCAAGTTTTGCCATCGTTGACTGGCTGTTCCCTGTCATTGCAATAACTGGGACGCCCATCCGTTCCATGACGGGGAATAATGTTAGGATCTCACTCGAATTACCTGAATTTGAGATCGACAGTACAACATCAGACTGGGCTATCATGCCTAAATCGCCATGGCTAGCTTCACCGGGGTGAACGAAAAATGCGGGAGTGCCAGTACTCGCTAATGTCGCTGCAATCTTTTTTGCGATATGGCCAGACTTCCCCATTCCCATGACGATAACTTTGCCGGTGCAGTTCAGGATCAACTGACATGCATCACTGAAATCTTGATTAATATATTGTGCTATCTCTTTAAGCGCATCAATTTCAGTACTCAATACCTGCTGTCCCCAGCGGCAAAAATCTAGATTGTTGGGCATAACTTAAATCCGTTGTGTTAAGTAAGAAGCACGACTTGATAGCCAATAAATATAGCGACTAATATCGCGCCTTCAATACGTGTAATTGTGCGCTTGCTAAATATCTGCCAGCACATTGCAAATAATAATCCAGTTAAACCTAGCATAATATACATATCACGCCCTGCCGCATTTGCGTCGAATGTGCCTGGTGCAATTAATGCTGGAACCGCCAAAACCGCTAATATATTGAAGATGTTTGAACCGACAATATTACCTAACGCGAGGTCATGCTCGTTATTTTTTATGCTAGCGATACAGGCCGCTAACTCAGGTAAACTGGTGCCGATAGCGATTATAGTGAGGCCAATAACTAATTCAGAAAGGCCAAAGTATCGCGCGATATCACTAGCGCCTTCGACGAGAAAATGAGATGACACTGGCAACATTATCATGCCAAAGACAATCCATAGTGTCGCAGAAACTGTACTAACACCCTCTGGCACTTCGTCTTGCGCCTCCTCGAGCAGCTTATCATCTTTGTTGAGATCCCTTAGGGTTAACCAAGCTAAACCGCCAATAGTGACAAAGAATAAGGTCAGTAAAATGGCGCCTTCAGTTAATGTTAATACTTGGTCAAATAACATGTAGCCTGCGATGGCAGAGACCAACAATAGAATAGGTAATTCGCGGTTTAATAGTTGGGAATGAACAACGAGTGGTTTTATGAGTACGGTAACGCCGAGCACAAGCGCAATGTTAGTGATGTTTGAGCCCAGTGCATTTCCGATTGCAGTATTGGCAGCGCCATCAAGCGAGGCCGTAATAGCAACCATAATCTCAGGGGCTGATGAACCCATAGCAACAATGGTTAGGCCGATAATTAGCGGTGGCAAACCGAAATTTCTAGCAATGGCGGCAGCGCCATAGACGAATTTGTCTGCGCTCCAAATTAAGCCACTGAGGCCTGCTAGTAGTATTGCGATGCTAAATATCATTGGTGCGAGTCTACATTAGTTATCTAAAAGAGTGATTGTCGCTAACTCGTCGCCAAAAAGGAAGTAAAAAAGTGAGCTTAAATGGATTTTAACTAACTATTTTTTTTATAATTACGATAATATGAACTATCGGTTAATCCCGCTAAGTCACACTTATTTGAATTAAATTGAATTTACAGAGTCAATAAATAGAATTAATTCGTTTGTTGCTAAATATTCTATATAATATTTGCTCAAATTATGATGATGGCGTTGTAATACAACGTAGAAAAAGGACAGATCATTGATTTCATCTGATAATATTATTGAGATATCGGGACTACATTTTAGTCGTGAAGAGCGTGTTATTTATCACGATATTAATCTGAAGGTACCACGCGGTAAAGTGACTGCGATTATGGGCCCCAGTGGTATAGGTAAAACAACGTTATTGCGTTTGATTGGCGGACAATTGAAACCTTCATCGGGTTCTATATGTTTTGATGGCGAAGATATCACGCAATGTAACCGTAAAGATTTATATAAAGTACGCCGTAAAATGGGGATGTTGTTTCAATCAGGGGCACTGTTCACTGAAATGAGTGTGTTCGATAATATTGCTTTTCCTATTCGTGAACATACTAATTTAGGTGAATCGATTATTCGAAAAATTGTGCTCATGAAATTAGAAGCGGTTGGTCTACGGGGCGCCGCGGAGTTATTTCCTGCGGAATTATCCGGCGGTATGGCACGTCGAGCAGCATTGGCACGCTCGATAGCACTAGATCCTGAATTGATTATGTATGATGAACCGTTTGCTGGACAAGACCCTATCTCGATGGGCGTTATTGTGCGTTTAATTAAAGAACTCAATGATGCGTTAGGCTTAACCTCGATTGTTGTTTCTCATGATGTTGAAGAAGTATTAAGTATTGCTGATTATGTGTATATTGTGGCTAACAAAACAGTGATAGCGCATGGCACACCAGCGCAATTACGCCTTGAGTCTTCGGAACAAGTTGTGCAATTTATGCAAGGAAAACCGGATGGTCCTGTGCCATTTCATTTCCCGCGTGAAGATTATAAAAAGGACATGTTAAATCATGGTCGTTAAGCAAATACAGCGCCTTGGCCGACATGGCGTCGATTATATTACCGGGGCAGGCCGTGCCGCTTCAATGTTGTTTGGCGCGCTAAAGCCCGCAGGGCGAGGCTTTAAGTTACTGCCACTGTTAATTAAACAACTTTATATTGTTGGTGTTCAATCACTGATTATTATTGTGGTGTCTGGTTTATTCATTGGTATGGTGCTGTCGCTGCAAGGTTACACTATCTTAGTCGGATACGGTGCTGAGCAAAGTCTTGGTCAGATGGTGGCATTATCGCTGCTCAGAGAATTAGGACCGGTGGTCTCAGCATTATTGTTTGCTGGGCGGGCAGGTTCGGCGTTAACAGCAGAAATTGGATTAATGAAATCTAATGAGCAATTAAGCTCACTAGAAATGATGGCGATTGATCCGCTTCATCAGGTGATTGCCCCACGTTTTTGGGCCGGTGTTATTTGTTTACCATTACTCGCGGCTATCTTCTCGGCCGTCGGCATATTTGGTGGTCATTTAGTTGGTGTCGATTGGCTTGGTGTTGATACAGGGGCATTCTGGTCAGTAATGCAAGCCTCTGTCGAGTGGCAAGAAGATATTGTTAATGGTGGCATTAAGAGCTTAGTGTTTGCCATTGTTGTGACGTGGATAGCCCTTCATAAAGGCTATGACGCGATACCAACGTCTGAAGGAATAGGTAAAGCGACCACGGCAACTGTGGTGCAGTCGAGCTTAGCTATTTTAGGATTGGATTTTGTATTAACCGCGTTGATGTTCGGTTAATTTAAACAAATAACATTGTGAAATGATTTAATTTATTCATGCAACGGCATGTGAGTGTAGAGCAAATGATTAGTAAAAAAATAGAGTTTATGGTTGGTTTATTCCTACTTGCTGGGATCAGCGCTATTTTAGTGTTGGGTATTAAAGTAGCAGACAGTCAATTAGGCGGAAACAATGCCAGTTATCAATTAACGGCAAAGTTCGATAATATTGGTGGTCTAAAGGTCCGCTCTGCCATTAAAGTCGGCGGCGTTGTAGTAGGTCGTGTGTCGAGTATTGTTTTGGATGAAGATTTTAGTCCGACCATTACGATGGACATTAATGCTCAATATGACCAGTTTCCGGATTCAAGCTCGGTAGCCATTTTAACTTCGGGTCTGTTGGGCGAACAGTTTATTGGTTTGACCCCTGGTTTTGTGGATGATGAAACAGAAATATTAACCAATGATGGCGTTATCGAAGATACACGCTCAGCGATGGTGCTTGAAGATTTAATTGGCCAATTCTTATATGGAAGTAATGATGATTAAACAAGGTGTAATGATGAACGTTCTATTGAACATGATGTTTGCAATCGTGCTGTGCCTAACAGGTCTTGCGACAGCAAATGCTGAAGAAATCAGTAGGAAAGACCCTCATGCGTTAATTGAGCAAGCGAGTGCACGTACATTCGAGCGATTTCGTCAGGATAAGGGATTAATCGACAGTGATATTAATCACCTTAAGGTCATCGTTGAGCAAGAGCTGATGCCCTATATTCATTATAGATACGCGGCGGCAAAGGTGCTCGGAAAAAACCGTAAGAAGATGACCAAGGATGAGTTCAATCAGTTTAGCAAAGTGTTCCGTGATTACTTGATATACACTTACGCGAATGTTTTTACGCTATACGATCATCAAAAGGTTGTTTATGCTAACGCTAAAAAGTCAACAACAGGTCGTATTGTTTCGGTGCGAGTGTCGATTATCGATGATAATCGTCCACCGATTAAAATTGATTTTAAGCTAATTAAAAGTAAAAAATCCGGTGATTGGAGTGCATTTGATATGAGTGCCGAAGGTATTAGTCTGGTGGCGAGCAAACAAAAAGAATTTAATACCGTGATCCGCAAGCATGGTGTTGACTATTTGATGGCACAGCTGGCTAAAAAAGCTAAAATGTCTGTTGAAAAAAAGGTCGTTAAATAGTGGTCACTTGGCAAAGCCCCTCAGAAAATACAGTGGCATTGCGTGGTGAGCTTTCACAACGCAGTGTAGAGAGTTTACTACCAGTAGCACCGAGATTACGTGTTTATGATAAGGAACTCAATATTGAACTATCCCAGTTGGCCAAAGTGGACAGTGCTGGGTTAGCTTTTCTTATTGAATTGCAAGAGTATGCTACGCAACATGATATCGCGTTAACATTCTCTGGTTTAACATCTGCCCTTGAAAAATTGGTATCATTGTATAACGCGCAAGATTTATTAATAAATTAAAATGGCCAGCCATATTAGGTTGGTGTAGTAAGAAGATAGGAATCCCATGGATATTGAACAAATTAAGCAGATCATTTCGCAGCAATTAACTCTTGATGAGTTGCATGTTAGCGGCGAGAACGGTCATTACCAAGTTATCGCAGTTTCGGATATGTTCGATGGCATGAGCCGTGTTAAACAACAGCAAGCTATCTATGCACCATTAAAGGATGTTATTGCATCAGGTGAAGTTCATGCGGTGTCGATTAAGGCATTCACTCCCACTAAATGGCAGCGCGAGCAGTTGTTAAATCCAATCGGTTAGGCTTTTCTGTGCAAAAATTAAAAATTACAGCGGTTGATAAGCTTGAGGGCGATGTCACCATTTCTGGGGCTAAGAATGCCGCATTGCCAATTTTAATGGCGACCATTCTTGCCCAAGGTAATACCACCATTACTAATGTTCCCGCACTAAATGATATTAAAACAACCGGTAAAGTGCTCGAAAGTTTAGGGGCATCAGTTAGCTTTGATGATAACGAATTCAAAGTAAACACCTGTAGTATCAATGAATTTTGTGCACCATATGATTTAGTAAAAACGATGCGTGCGTCTATTCTTGTGTTGGGACCATTACTTGCTCGTTTCGGTCAAGCTGATGTGTCATTGCCTGGAGGCTGTGCAATCGGCGCTAGACCGGTTAACTTACACCTGCAAGGACTTAAACAAATGGGCGCCGATATCAGCGTCGATAATGGCTACATCAAAGCACGGGTTGATGGTCGTCTAAAAGGCGCTACAATCTTCATGGAAATGGTGAGTGTTGGTGCGACCGAAAACTTGATGATGGCCGCCGCATTAGCCGATGGTGTCACCACGTTAGAGAATGCGGCGCGAGAACCTGAAATTGTTGATCTTGCCAATTACTTGATCGCAATGGGTGCCAATGTGATCGGTGCCGGTACCAGTACGGTTGTGATCACTGGTGTCGAGACTTTGTCTGCGACTAGTTACGCTGTGATGCCTGATAGAATTGAAACCGGTACGTTTTTAGTGGCTGCTGCGATAACTCGTGGCAAAATCCGTTGTTTAAAAGCTGATTCGCGCGCTCTTGAACCCGTTCTTAGCAAGTTGGAAGAAGCTGGAGCTATTATTGAAACCGGTAGTGATTGGATAAGCCTTGATATGAAAGGTAAGCAACCACAAGCTGTTAATATTAAGACTGCTCCCCATCCTGCATTCCCAACTGATATGCAAGCACAGTTTTGTGTCTTAAATACCTTGGCGACAGGCAGCGGTAATGTTATTGAAACCATTTTCGAAAATCGTTTCATGCACGTGCCTGAGCTACAGCGTATGGGCGCTAACATTGAGCTTGAAGGTCATACAGCCATGATAAAGGGCCGTGAAAGGCTTAACGGTGCGCAAGTGATGGCAACCGATCTGCGTGCATCTGCTAGCCTCGTGATTGCAGGCTTAGTGGCGGACGGCGAAACTATCGTTGACCGCATCTATCACATCGACCGTGGTTATGAGCAAATAGAGAAAAAGCTTAATAACTTGGGCGCATCGATTGAGCGCCTTGAAGCGTAGCCGATAGCTGCGCACTCAACACGTTATTACAGCAGAGTCGATTGCTTTCAATAAAAAGCCACGTTCAAACTATTGAACGTGGCTTTTTTGTGTCTGTTTTTCAGGGAGAATTACTGAAGAACTAATTCGGTGGTTTTCATATTCAAGACGATTTTCTTGCCCATTCGTATGACGGTCAAGCTAATCTCATTGCCTGGTTTGGTGCCAGCGATATGATGGCGTAACGCCTCAATTGAACTAAATGACTGTTGATTCACTGCAATGATAATGTCATCAATTTGCATACCTGCATCTTTAGCCATACTGTCATTGGCCATGGCCGTAACGACTAATGCGCTACTTTGAAGACCAAGAGACATCGCCGTGACATTATTGATGCTTTCGCCATCGAAGCCTAGCGAGCCACGAGAGACCCGCCCTTCAGTGATTATTTCAGTCATTACTGTATAGGCAAGTTGAATTGGAATCGCAAAGCTAATGCCATTGGTATTGCCATTATTAATCGCATTGAAATTAGCGGAGTTGATCCCGACAAGGTCGCCACGTGAGTTTATTAAGGCGCCGCCAGAGTTACCGGCATTAATCGCGGCATCTGTTTGAATAAGATCAAGGAAACTTGATGAACTCAAGCCAGCCTTGCGGCCTGTCGCACTAACGATGCCTTGAGTGATTGTTTGTCCTAAATTGTAGGGATTACCAATCGCTAATACGATATCCCCGACCTGAGATGCGCGTTCTAGATTGATTGGAATGACCGGTAAATGCTGCGCTTTAATACTGAGCACGGCTAAATCCGTTAAGGGATCGGTGCCTACGACACTGGCGACTTCTATCCGACCATCTTGGATCGCCACATAAATAATATCGGCGTCTTTAATGACATGCAAATTGGTCATTACATAACCATTTTGAGACATGATGACGCCAGAACCAAGGCCTTTTGCCCGGCGCTCTATTTGGTTGTGGGAATTTCGATATTGAGTAGCCGAGTAAATATTAACGACGGCAGGCGCTGAACGCTTAATTGCGTTAGAAAATGAAATTTGCGAGTTAATCGAGGATAACCAGTCTTGGAGGTCAAAAGAAAATTGAGGTCGTAAACTGGGTATAATGAGTACCACCAACATACCGATGACCAAGCCAGAGAGTATTGCTTTAGAGGTGGCTATTAGCAGTTTTAGCACGTGATTATTCCATTATATTTATTATGTTCAAAGGTTAACATTAATTAGCTAAGGTTAAAAACAACTTTATATAGATGGAAATAGTATTAGCGGGTGTTTGTGGGAAGGATTGATAGCGTGCATGGCACGCTATCATAAGAGTCGCTTAGTTTAAGATTAAATACATCACACTATCGCCACGTTTAATGCGAAGTGCTGACATCCCTTCATTTTCATCGAGGTAACCACGCAGTTCTTTGAGCGATTTAACGCGAGTGCGATCTACCCCAATAATAAGATCATCATTCTTTAAGCCACTTTGCAGTGCCGGTGAGCCATTTTGCAGGTCACTAACGATAACACCCTTAACCTCTAAGTCGTCATTATCAGACAGCTTAGCGCCTTCTAATGCGGGATGAATAGCACCAGCAAGTACATTAGCGCTACTCGCTTCTTTGAGTTTGACCTTAACTGTTTTCTTACTACCATCACGAATGATGCCAAGCTTTAGTTTAGTGCCAGCGCCCATCGTGGCAACTTTAGCGCGTAAATCAGAGAATGTTTTAACTTGCTTACCATTAACTTTGGTGATGATATCACCTGGCTCTAGTCCTGCTTCTTGCGCCGCAGAATCCGGCATCACTTGATTAACGAACGCACCGTACTTGGTTTCTAAACCAAACTTCTGTGCAAGTTTAGGGGTTAATGGACCGCCGACAATACCAAGTATCCCACGACGTACTTCACCGAACTCAATGATCTGATTAACCAAGTTATTGGCCATGTTGATTGGAATAGCAAACCCAATGCCAACATTACCACCGTTAGGGCCTATTATGGCGGTATTAATACCGATTAATTCACCCTTTAAATTAACGAGCGCGCCGCCTGAATTACCACTATTTATTGCGGCGTCTGTTTGGATGAAGTTCTCGAAATTTTCGCGATTTAAGCCTGAACGGCCAAGTGCTGATACGATGCCTGAAGTCACTGTTTGGCCAAGTCCAAAAGGGTTACCAATAGCAACAGTGAAATCACCAACACGTAATTCGTCGGAATCAGCTTTCTTAACTTCGGTTAATTTGTCTGCCTCAATTTGTAATAGAGCGACATCAGAAGCGGGGTCAGAGCCAATCACTTTAGCAACAAATTCACGACCATCATTGAGCATGACGGTAATACTATCGGCTTCATTAACAACATGATGATTGGTGAGGATATGACCTTCGCTGGCATCGATAATAACACCTGACCCTAACCCCTTAAAAGGTTGCTCTTTTGATTGTTGTCCTTGCCCAACGAACGGTCTAAACATTTCAGGAATTCGGCGTGCTTGTACTTTAGTTCCTGAAACAGCGATCGACACCACGCCAGGAGTTACTTTCACTAGCATTGGTGCAAGTGATGGCATAGCGGCATTATCAACCTGCGATGGCCAAGCAGCATAAGAGTGAGAGGGAATGAAACTTGCCGAGAGACATACTAGAGAAGCGGCAATAATGCTTAATTTTTTATTGATCATAAATTAGGTTCCTTAAGATAACTAAATAAATACCTGATGATAATGTAGAGACTGCGGTAAATTATAATAGTTCCAAAGTGAATAGGAACCAACTGCATAAGTGATGGATTTATCGCCAGTAAGGCACGGTAGCACGCAACGGCCAACGCATTGAACGTTGGCTTACAAACGAGAACCGGAGGTGGCTTATGCCGGTTTTTTCTCCGCTTCCTGCTCTGATGATGGATTGATAATGCCATGGCTACCCGAGACATAATCGTTGGGCTGAGCGGCATTCGATTTAGCATCATTAGCAGCGGCTTCCATCTCGACTTCTTCGATAGCTTCTTTCACTAATGACGGCTCTTTAGCCTCTATAAAAGGGATGTTAATCGTTAAGTCACTATCGGGTAATAATGACTGCTGCGCTTGGGCCATATGTTTGTAAACGTTACTGTATTCTTGGGCCATAGTGCCCAATAAATTGGCACTTTGTGCAAAGTGTTGCTCAACATCTTGCTTGTACTGCTTAATTTCAGCTTCAAGTTGTTGGTTCTTTGCGTGTGCAGCGTTATCGCTAACAGTGCTCTTTGACAGTAACTTCGCAATGATAAAACCGCTGACCCCACCGATTGCTAAAAACAAAATATTTATCGTCCAATCCATATTGATACTTCCTAACGTCCTAAAAATTAATTTCTTTACCGCCTAAAATGATTGTTATCTCAGGTGGCGTGCAGATAATTGCTTGTGCTACTATCTTTTTCCTAAATTTCGCTGTCCAGCTGAAGGAAACTTGCGACCTATGTCCCAGCTTACCCCGTTACAAAAATATCAACAAGACCTAACTCGTGATGATTTTAGTTATGATGCAGACCAAGAAGTTGCTGTTAAACATCTCCAGCGCTTGTATGATGAATTACTAGTTGAACCAGTAACTTCCCAAGGGCTTACTACTAAGTTTAGAACACTATTTGGACGTCGTGAAAAAAAAGTGTCGCAATCAATCCAGGGGCTGTATTTTTGGGGGGGCGTTGGACGCGGTAAGACTTATCTTGTAGATACCTTTTTTGAGTCATTACCATTTGAAAATAAAATGCGGGTTCATTTTCATCGATTCATGCACCGGGTGCATCACGAGCTGACACAGCTACAAGGTCAGAGCGACCCATTAAAAATCATTGCTAAGAACTTTGCCAAGCAATATCGCATTATCTGTTTTGATGAATTTTTTGTTTCAGATATTACTGACGCGATGATCTTAGGCGGGCTATTCCAAGAATTGTTTGGCCATGGCGTTATCTTGGTCGCTACTTCGAATATAGTGCCTGATGACTTATATCGTAATGGTTTACAGCGAGCTCGTTTTCTACCTGCCATTGAGCTTATTAACCAACACACTTTAGTGGTTAATGTTGACTCTGGTGTCGATTATCGTTTGCGCGCATTAGAGCAAGCGGAGATTTATCATTTTCCGCTCGACGAAAGTGCCGATCAAAACTTGCTGACTTATTTTTCTCAACTGGCTCCGGAAGAAGGGCATGATGTCGGGTCTATTAATATCGAAGGGCGTGACATTAACGTTCGATTAGATGCAGACGGTGTGTTATT
>Ga0209395_1004543_pt1 | contig 16214 bp, 14 predicted proteins | sample GOMGulsemesocosm_3_FD_184635 | JGI IMG/M metagenome (GOLD analysis project Ga0209395, IMG submission 184635) | Methane-oxidizing microbial communities from mesocosms in the Gulf of Mexico - GOM9D Gulf of Mexico (SPAdes) (version 2) | ecosystem: Environmental > Aquatic > Marine > Cold seeps... | reverse complement strand
TGCCTAATAAGCCATTGACCATCTAATTCAATCGCACTCCAACTCTCTTCGCTGTACGGCAGTGTTAAGGCATCTGGAATGACTTGTGCACAGACTAGTTCGGCATCCGATAACCATGATTGCCACTCCTGCATTTTGTCATGCGCGATCACCGCAACGGATACTGTATTCCCAGTCTTACCTAGAACAGAAAAGTGTAACTTATCAATATCACTACTCAATTCTTGTTCTAGCATGTAGGGTAATGCGTTGAGTAGTTGTTTATTACTACGTCCAGGTAATTCCACTTCTTTAAACGTGATATCACAACTTGGAACTAATGCAATGATAGGTCGTCCACCAGCACGGGATTTGAGCTCAATCAGTTCAGCTGTATTTGCCAACACTCCCGATGCAATGATCTCATTTTCAACAGTTGACCACACCAACCAATGTATTGCTTGTCGACTTTCACTACCAAGCCTTACTACTAATTGCTCACTCATTGAGCTCCTCCGAATTGTCGACGAATAACATAAACACTATCTTTGCTTTCAGCTTTAAATAACGATTCTACTTTCATGGTTGCGCTAGCAAATTCAGCTTGTAATAGCGCAACAAAATAACCACTTGTTATATCAAACACAGCTTGCTCTTCCGTATCCAGTTTAATACCAGCCAATAACGGTAACGCCAAGAAATCCGCCTTTGTTTTCCAACCACCGTTAGGCCGTTCTTCCAATATTGTTTTCGCTACATCTAATGATAATTGCCCTGAAAATAATCCAGCTAATATCTCAGGCTTATCAATCACAATGGTATTCACGTTTATCTTTAAGTCTGCTGTAGGTAAGGCGCAAAGATAAGGACGAACCTTACGATAAACAGCTTGGTTAAATCCTTTTATTGCCCGTAGTTCACTGACATTAATTAAACGTTGATTACCCGCTTGATAAGGGTAATTGAGGGACTCATAGTAAGCATCTTCGACACCGTAACTCGATACCACATTTGTATCACTATCAATCCAGTCACGTAAGGCATCACTTAATTGCTCCGATTCATATGCGTCTAGATCAAGCTGTTCTAATAAATTACGGAACAAGCGGACCTTCAGTGGGGCTTGACCGTCTTTATCTTCACCAGTAACAGCATTAACATTAAAACAGGCTTGCATATCAAAAACCTGACCACCAATGAGTCCATTTTCAACTGGGTACATCATGCCTTCTGTGGCCCAATATTGATCTAAGTTAATCGTATCATCGTCTTTCAAGGCTTGCTTTAATCCCTTTTCAACCAATGCCTCTGCACCATAAGCATACCAAAGGGCTTGTTGATGCGTCATTATGTTACTGGTACGGCGTAATTCCAGCTGTAAACGTGATGACATATTACTGGCAATAATCACCATCACAGCCAAAATAAGTAAGACGGTTAATAGTGCAATACCACGCTGTTTAGAGGCATATATCATTAGCTGCCCTTTCCTTTATCTTTATCTTCATCTTTATTTTTCGATTGTCGCTTTAGGTAATAGGAATAAGCGCTGAATTTCACCAAAACCTTTTAATGTTAGCGTCATTTTAACGCCATCAGGTAGTGCGGTCTTGTTTGTCCAAGTCTCATTCCATTTATTTTTATGATAAAATTCGAACGTTAATGACTCGACATTTTCCAAGATCAACTGCCTTTTCGGCTCTTCCCCTGTAGTGGGGTCTAAATAGACATAACTTAAACGTTCTAAGTGCGCATCTTTAACACGATACATTACCCGCTGTAACGATGAACGTGGTAACTGGGATAACGGATTACGCCAACCACTGCGAACGAAAGCAATACCATCGTCATCACTATCAAACATGAATTTTCCCGCTTGCAATGGCATTGCAGTCAGTTCGTCATCACTGCGATTATTACGCGCATTCATTTGTTGAAAATCACGCTCGACAATGACCATTGCCCGTTGCAATTGTTTTAATGCATTCCCGTGATTTTTCGAAATTTCATCGCTGCGTAATACGCCTTGTAATACTTGGTAAGCCCCCAGACTAAGCAAGGCAAAGATAGCGATAGCAATCATCATCTCGATCAATGTAAAGCCACTTTTTTTCATAGTATGTTGTTGCCTCATCTTAGCGCACCACATAGGTGAGTAAATGACTAATCGTTGAGTCATACTGCTTATCTGTAGCCACTTCGACCGTCACCCCGACAAAATCACTGCTGTCTGTCGATTCTGCTTTATAGCGCCAGTACCAAGTTCGACCCGCTAATTCAGACTCACCTTTTCGCCATGATTTTCCAGGTATTTTTTTTGTTAGCTTTAATTCGGTCAAAGTATTAGCAGCTACCCAATTGGCGAATGTTTTTTCTTCCAAATAGGCTAGACTGCTAAGATTTTCAGTCGCTACTTTCATCACGGCCAGACCCGCCGTACCAAATACCGCCATCGCCACCATGACTTCTAATAATGTCATGCCAGCTTGCTTAAATAATGTTTTTTTTCCTAAGCATGGTTTCATTAAAATCCATCCACGGTGGTATTAATCATTAATTTTCCATATTCATCAAATTGGACCTTGATACTACTGTCCCCAACGTCCGCATCCATGTAGGTAAACGTCAACGTAAAATCGGTAATCTCACCGCTTGAATAAATAAACACATCCGGTTCAATACGTTCGTCTTTTCCATCACCTTCAAATAGTCCGCCATCATCCTCAAACAAACCATCATCATCAGCAAATAGTTTACGATCACCTAACAAGCGGCCTTCCGCTTTCAACCCCGCCAACTCAAGTGACATAAGCATGTCTTCTTGTAGCTCTTTTTTAGCAAAAAATTTAGAATCATTAAATGCGGACCATTTATCATTGTCATCTAAATAAACAAATTGATAGTGCTGCTCTTCAATCACGATCCCCATTTCAATACTACTGAGTAAGGCTTCTTCTTCGGCCAGTTCTAGCACTCCGATAAAACGAGCAGCTTCTTTTTTGAGTTGCTTATCAGGGCCAGAAGAACTCATTGTCATGACAACACCGGTGACCATCATGCCCATTAAGAATATAACTAACATTATCTCTAATAGTGTAAAGCCAGATTCTTGATGAGTACGATTCTTCATTGTGTACCTTTAGTCATTGTTGATATGCATTCTGATAGAGTAAGAATTAACATCGAATACATTCAGTTGGATAAAAAAAGGCACAGAACATAACCTGTGCCTCAATAAAACAATTAGTTACTTATCATGCATGTTCCAGTTGCCGATATCGTCATCGGAACCTTCTTCACCATCTAAACCAATAGAATAAATATCAACTTGACCATTTTCACCAGGGCTAACTAATAGATATTCATTACCCCAAGGGTCTTGCGGTAAACGCTTGATGTAACCACCTGTTCGATAATCTCTTGGTTCTGGATCTACATCCGGCATTTCAACTAATGCGTCTAAGCCTTGTTCTGTCGTTGGGTAGCGACTATTGTCCAACTTGTACATATCCATTGCATTTTCTAATGCGACAATATCGGATACAACTTTTTGACGATCCGCTTTTTCTTTATTACCTAATAAATTAGGGATAACCATTGATGCAAGTACACCAAGAATCACGATAACAACCATGATCTCTAACAGGGTAAAACCTGACACATTCCGTTTTTTATTATTCATAACATCCTCTACTTAAAATAAAATCTAACCTGCAACCATCTGGTTTAAAGACAAAATCGGTTGAAGAATTGCCATCACGATAAATAATACAACAAACGACATACTTACCACTAGTAAGGGTTGAAAAATGCCTAATGCCATAGTTACTTGCGCTTCAAATTGTGAATCTTGGTTATCTGCAGCACGTTCTAGCATTGGGCCTAATTCACCACTTTGCTCACCACTGGCGATCATATGTAGCATCATAGGTGGAAATAGCTTTGTTTCCGTTAATGCAGCTCTTAAACTTGTACCTTCACGAACGCGCATTGTCGCCGCTTCCACTAATTTCCGTGCATGCATATTGGTTAATACCTGCCCTGCAATCGACATACTTTCGAGTAACGGTACCGCACTGGCATTTAAAATACTTAATGTTCGAGCGAAACGCGCAGTATTGATTCCACGACTGACCTTACCAATGACAGGCACTTTTAATAATCGTTCATCGAATATCAAGCGATTCGCCGATTTTAATAACAAGCGTTTAATAACAATGATCGTAAGGACAATTCCGGCAACAAGATAAAGACCATAGTTACTGACAAAATCAGAAAGTCCGATCAATATTTGGGTGATTTGCGGTAATTCTTGTCCCATGTGTTCAAACTGGCCAACAACTTTAGGCACGACACTTGTCAATAAGAGCGACACAACACCAATAGCCACCAGCGTTAACATTACCGGATAAATCATGGCTTGCGTTAATTGACTGGTCATTTTTTGGCGTTGTTCGGTATAGTCAGCCAAGCGATTTAGTACTTTATCTAAATGACCTGACTTTTCGCCAGAGGCCACCATCGAACAATACAAATCGTCAAATGCGTGGGGGAACTCAGCAAAACTTTCCGCTAATGTATGCCCTTCAACAACCCTACTACGTACTGCCAAGATCATGTTCTGAATACGCGGTAGTTCACTTTGTTCTGCAACCGCTTTTAATGATTCTTCTAGTGGAAGGGAAGCGGCAATCAAAGTGGATAACTGACGGGTTAATAACGCCATATCCGCAGTGCTAATACCACGTTTAAAGGTAAAGCCAGCTGACGCCTTTTTATTTTCAGCAGCAGCAGACATTTCAACTTCAAGCGGGGTTAAGCCTTTTTCACGCAATAAAGTACGCGCTTGCTTTGGCCCATCAGCTTCCACGACCCCTTTTTTCTTTTTACCTTTTTGATCAATCGCTAAATAAGAAAATGCAGGCATGCTTATCCCTCTCTTGTCACACGAAGTACTTCTTCTAAGGTAGTAACACCTTCAAGTACTTTAGCGAGACCATCTTGACGGATACTCGGTGTGAACGGTCGAATATGACGTTCTACAATCTGTTCGCCGGCACCACTGTGGATCATGTCTCGCACATCTTCATCGACAATTAATAATTCATGAATACCAGTACGACCCCGATAGCCTGTATTGTTACAGTTTTCACAGCCTTTCGGATGATAAATAACTGTCGCGTCTGCAACTCGATTAGAAGCCAATTGCTCAAGTTCGCGCTCTGTTGGCGGTGCCCCCTCTCGACAATCGGGACAAAGCGTTCGTACTAATCGTTGTGCTAATACGCCTAATATACTTGACGATAATAAGAAGGGCTCTAATCCCATATCACGTAAACGAGTGACGGCACCTACTGCGGTATTGGTATGCAAGGTAGATAATACGAGGTGACCCGTTAAACTGGCTTGCACGGCAATTTGCGCAGTTTCTAAATCACGAACCTCACCAATCATTACTACATCGGGATCTTGGCGTAAAATGGCACGTAAACCACGTGAGAAGGTCATATCAACTTTTGGATTAACTTGCGTTTGTCCAATGCCATCAAGTTGATATTCAATTGGATCTTCAACCGTTAAGATATTTCGATCTTTGCTGTTAATATCCGATAGCGCAGCATATAAGGTCGTACTCTTACCCGACCCTGTAGGACCAGTAACTAAAATAATACCGTGCGGTTTATGAATAAGTTCAGACATCTTATTACGATTATCTAACGTCATCCCTAAATGCTTTAATTCTAATTTAGCGTTATTCTTATCAAGTAAACGCATTACCACACGTTCACCAAAGCTCGATGGCAGAGTTGATACACGCACGTCAACACCACGTCCACCAATTCGCAACGAAATTCGCCCATCTTGGGGAACACGTTTCTCCGCGATGTCCATTTTTGACATGACTTTAATTCGTGAAATTAACAGTGATGCCAATTTTCGGTTCGGTTTCAAAATCTCTCTTAATACGCCATCAATCCGGAAGCGGATGACAAGTGCACGCTCAAATGTTTCCACATGAATATCTGAAGCCCCTTCTTTGATCGCTTCACTGAGCATCGCATTAATCAGTTTAATGATCGGCGCATCGTCATCGGACTCCAACAAATCTTCTTCTGTTGGTAACTCTTCAGCTAACGTAAAGAAATCAACTTCATTACCAATATCCTGCATTAATTGTCTGGCTTCTGATGAGTCACGTTGAAACACATCTGTCAGTTTTAATTCAAATGCCTCATCACCTAATAACACCAATTGAAACGCTTGGCCAAGGTTACGGCGTACTTCAAGTACCGTACTCGGCGCAACATCTGCTTTGTGATATAACACCCAGCCCTGTTCAGCTTCACTTAGCACCACACCAAACTTTTTGGCGAACGAAAAAGGCAAGCGTTCGCTTTCACTTACCTCTCCATAATCTTGAGTACTCATCTACTCAGCCTCATTTGTCGTTTTAGGCTTCGTTCTCATATCAAATTCAACCGTTTGATTATCTTGCTCTTCTAGATATTTACGAACTGCAGGCGAAATAATACGCTCTTCATCAAATTTAGGTAACACTGGAACATCAGTAAACGGCATCAATGCGACACCTTTTTCTTGTTGTAGCAACTGATTTGCACGCATTAAACTGTACTTACGATTGCTGATACCACGAATCGATGCATTATCACGAATAATGGTCGGTTTAATAAAGATCATCAGATTACGTTTTGAAGTGCTTGATGATGTAGACTTAAATAAATTACCGATCCAAGGAATATCACCGAGCCACGGTACCTTGGAAATACTTTCAGTCACTTTCTCATCAAGTAAACCACCAATCACGATCGTTTGCCCACTGTCCGCTAAAATAGTTGTATTTACTTGACGCTTCGCAAAGGTCACATCCACCGCAGTAGAACCCAATACATGTGATACCTCTTGCTCAATTGTTAACTGTACCGCATCACCTTCATTGATTTGTGGCGTAACTTTTAATTTAATCCCCACTTCTTGACGCTCAACCGTCTGGAACGGATTTTTATTATCCGAACCGGTTGAAGAGCCTGTAATAACGGGCACTTCTTCACCGACAATAAATGTAGCTTCTTGATTATCGAGCGTCATAATACTTGGCGTAGCAAGAATGTTAGAATTAGAATCATTAGCGGCAGCTTGAATAATAGCACCGAAACTTTTCGAGCCATTCATAACCCCAAGTATCATGCCATTCACACCACCAAGTGCTGAAGCAAGTGCTGAAGTATCACCAGAAGTTTTAGACTCCGTAGTTGTTTTTTTGCCTGTAGCAGGGTCAGTATGAATAGTTGTAGTAATTTTATCCTGTGCATCATAAATACCACCACCAAGAGCCCCCAAAGAGACCTGCTTGCCATTGTTATATTGTGTGCCTCCGGCTGCAGTTGCCCACTGAATGCCAAAGTCAATGCCATCACCTTCTGATATTTCGACAATAATCGCTTCGACTAATACTTGTGCACGGCGAATATCAAGCTGACTAATAACTTGTTCTAAGGTACGCATCACATCAGGCTGTGCGGTTATCACCAATGCATTTGTATCTTCATGCGCTTCAATACCTAAGTTTGATTTTGAACTCGATTTTGATTTAGATTTACTCGATGAACCTGATGTCCCCCCTTCAATAGAGTTACTCACCCCTTTTAAAACATCGGCAACTTCTTTGGCATTCGCATATTTTAAATAAATAACCCGGGTATTACCTGTGCTTTCTAATTCGCTATCAAGCTGTTGGATTAATTTAGCAACACGTTGACGCGCTTTAGGATCACCACTAATCACAACCGCGTTAGTTCTGTCATCGGCAACAATTTTAGGTTGTAAGATGCTAGGTATCTTAGACTTACCATCGCCTTTGGTCACACTATCAATAATACGAACCATCTCACTAGCAGATGCGTATTTAAGGTGAATAATATCAACAGCCTGATCTCCCGCTTTATCGACACGGTGGACAATTTCAACTAAACGATTAACCACGGCCGCGCGGCCAGTCAGCATTAACACATTAGACGGCTCATAATGCACTACGTTACCGCCACCGGCATTATCATTTAATTGGCGTAATAACGGAGATAGCTCACGTACCGATACATTGTGTACAGGTACTACACGCGTAACCATTTCATCACCTTGACCAGGGTTTTTATCGTCAACCACAGGAATGCTTGATGTTTTTGCTACTTTGCTTTTAATGACTTTAAGTACACCATTATCCATCTTAACAACGGAATAACCATATACATCTAAGACGTTAAGAAAGAACTGATAATACTGTTCTTCATTTAATAGATCGTAACTACGAACATTAACCTTCCCGCGTACGCTTGGATCAATGATCACCGTTTTATTTAAGTTTTTACCCACGACGTTAATAAACTCATTAATATCTGTGCCTTTAAAACTCGCAGAGTAATCGGTTGCCATGGCCATACTGCTCATACCTAGCAATATACCCGAGGCTAATACGGTTAATTTTTTTCCAACGTTATTAAGGTTCATCTTTATCCTTAGCTACCTAAGTTACCGGCTTAAAAAGTGTGTCGCTCAAATGGCTACTCTGGCATACTTAAATAAATACTGTGTAATTGTCCATCACGCTCAACGGTCAGGGACATTTCGGTCAAGTCTTTCAGTTGCTTGGCAACTTCCATTGCTTGGCGAGTATCCGTTAAATCATATCCATTTAACGATACGGCGAGATCATTTGGTTTTAAACCAACTTCTTTAAATAATTCACGATTTTTACCTGGATTAACACGATAACCCGCTAATTTCCCATTCGTGCGAACAGGCGAAATACGTACATAATCGGTAATGCTGGCAGGGTTTGCTAATAAATCTTTACGTAGATTAGAAAGGTCTCGAGGTGCTTTGCTTGAACTCTCGTTATGAGGCTGTCGCCCGCTCGTCTCACGAGTAAACTCCTCACCATCTAACATTAACGTTTCTAAGTTACCTTTATATTTAATGATGACACGATCAACCAGTACCTGCTTTAACACCGCATCCGTCGAACCAATCTCATCCTCAATCCCATACGTATCTTGCTTACCTTTAAGCTCGATAATGGCTAATGCAAGACTTGGTTCGCTACTCGCGACAAGACCCGCTAAAATTAATCTCAAGCGTGTTTTGGGAGCGTCAATATTTTGAACTACGACAGGCGCCTGGGTCTCAGTTTGTTGCAGACCAAACAGGTGTAAATTTCGGAGTGTATTTAACTCATAGCTTTTTATTTGCTTACCATCTTGGCCAAATACAGGTTGCCATGATGTCACAGATTCTGATTTTTCCGGCCATAACTGCCAAGTTAACACCGCCGATTGATAACAAAATACAGCGAGTAACAAGTAACAACAAAAGGTCGCAATTTGTTTTTGTGGTAGTTTGATTATAAGCTGCTTAAGCGCCTCTAAATTATCCATTTTTGTATTACCCTAGTACAGCATTACTTTCAAAATAAGGTACGTTTACCAACGCCTTGATAAATTCGAATAAAAGTCATAATTTTAACTGACTAATAGTAGCTCTCTGGTTGTATCCGTACAAGGCTTAACAGCACAAAATGAATAAAATCAGTCGAATAATGGCTGGCAATTAATACTTTTGGATAAAGCTAGCATATGTCAGCGTTAACCTTTAAAGAATATATGAATTCTAATTATTCGCCACACAATTATTGCAACACTTACAAATGAAACAATGGTGAAAGAAATGTGAAATCAACGACATCATTTAGTTAATTAAATGTGTATTTAAGGTCAATAAAAGACTCTCTTACTGCTTTATTTATCTGTTATAATCAGGTCAATAAGATCGTTTATTTGGAATACGGTTACATTCAATATGTCAAAAAATACCAAACCAGATAGTGATGTGCGTTTTGACAAGTGGTTATGGGCTGCACGGTTTTATAAAACCCGCGCGATTGCCCGAGAAATGATCCAAAGTGGTAAGATTCGCTACAATGATCAACGCACAAAACCCAGTAAAACCGTTGAGTTGGGTGCAACAATAAAAATAAAACAAGGCTTTGATGAAAAGGAAGTGATCGTAAAGCAGCTTTCCGCACAAAGGAGAGGGGCACCAGAGGCGACTACTTTGTATGAAGAAACACCAACTAGTGTTGAAAAGCGTGCACAAAATGATGTCGCGCGTAAACTGAATACATTGTATAACCCTAGCCCTGATAAACGTCCCGACAAGAAACAACGTCGAGAACTATTGCGGATAAAAAATCATTAACTTTAACGTCGAGAATATTATGAGCCAGAAAGATTTATTACACCGTTACCTATTTGAAGAACATCAAGTGCGTGGTGAGATTGTACAACTTGAACAAAGCTTTATTGATATTTTAGAAAACCTAAATTATCCAAGGCCTATTCAACGCCTACTCGGAGAGCTGCAAGTTGCAACAAGTCTATTAACCGCGACATTAAAATTTAAAGGCTCTATCACAGTCCAGTTACAAGGTGACGGTCCGGTGACACTTGCAGTTATTAATGGTAATGAAGATCTTGAATTACGTGGTGTGGCTCGCTGGAATGGTTCAGTACCAGACACAAACAATGTAAAAGAATTGATTGGTAAAGGTGTGATGGTTATTACTGTCTCACCAGACAAAGGCGAACGTTATCAAGGCATCGTTGATCTTGGTGGCGAGACTTTACAAGAATGCTTAGAACAATACTTCGAACAGTCAGAACAGCTAACAACACGTTTGTGGTTCCGTACTGGTAAAGTGGGCTATAGAAAACAAGCTGCAGGCATGATGCTACAAAAATTACCAGCATCAGATGACAAGAAAAGTTCACATGAAGATTTTGAACACCTAGTCGCATTAACAGCAACGATAAAAGATGATGAATTATTTAATCTTGATGCTGAAGATGTGTTAGTACGACTTTATCACCAAGAAAAAGTACGCTTATTCGATCCACAAACCGTGTCATTTAAATGTGGTTGTTCACACGAACGTAGTGCAACAGCATTACTTAGCGTAGCAAAAGAAGAGTTACTTGATATTATTGCTGAAAAAGGACAAATAGAGATGCACTGTGATTATTGCGGTTCGCTTTATGCCTTTAATGCGGGAGATGTAGAAGATATTCATTCACCGCAAATTGGCAACCCAGTACATTAAACAAGATGTGAATAAGAGTGTAGCAAATACACCGTAGCACATCGTTTAACACTGCTAAATTTAATAATAAGGGTGCCGTTAGTGCACCCATTAAATTTAATTTGCAAACCAACTTAATTTAATCTGAAACAATAAATTAAACTCTGTACCCCCAGGAGATACCAATGACAGAAGTAAAAAATAAAAATACAGTTATTGGCGCCACTATCGATCTATCGGTATATGGCATCAAGGATGTTGAAGAAATCGTATATAACCCTTCTTACGAGCTACTTTTTGCAGAAGAAACAAAAGCAGGTCTAGAGGGTTATGAAAAAGGGACTGTCACTGAATCAGGTGCAGTTGCCGTTGATACTGGTATCTTTACTGGTCGTTCACCCAAAGATAAATATATTGTTCGTGATGATACAACTCGCGATACAGTATGGTGGTCAGATCAAGGTAAAAATGATAACAAAGCGATCTCTCAGGACGTATGGAATGATCTGAAAACACTTGTAACACAACAACTTTCAACAAAACGTTTATTCGTTGTTGATACTTATTGTGGCGCAAATGCTAACACACGTCTAAAAGTTCGTTTCATCACCGAAGTTGCATGGCAAGCGCATTTCGTTAAGAACATGTTCATCCGTCCTAGCGAAGCAGAATTAGCAACTTACGAACCCGATTTCGTGGTAATGAATGGTGCTAAATGCACAAACCCAGATTGGGAAAAGCACGGCCTAAATTCTGAAAACTTTGTTGCTTTCAATTTAACAGAGAAAATTCAACTTATCGGTGGTACTTGGTACGGCGGCGAAATGAAAAAAGGTATGTTCTCTTATATGAACTACCTATTGCCACTACAAGGTATTGCATCAATGCATTGTTCAGCAAACGTAAGCTCTGACGGTGAAACAGCAATCTTCTTTGGTTTATCTGGTACAGGTAAAACAACATTATCAACCGACCCAAAACGCCAATTAATTGGTGATGATGAGCACGGTTGGGATGATGATGGCGTATTCAACTTCGAAGGTGGTTGCTACGCAAAAACAATTAAATTAAGTGCAGAAGCGGAACCTGAAATATTCGGCGCAATTCGTCGTGATGCACTACTTGAAAACGTAACCGTACTTGACGGTGGCGTAGTCGATTATAACGACGGTTCGAAAACAGAAAACACACGTGTTTCTTACCCTATCGAACACATTGAAAATATCGTTAAGCCAATCTCGAAAGGCGGTCACGCAAATAAAGTTATTTTCTTAAGTGCTGATGCATTCGGTGTTTTACCACCAGTATCTAAACTCACACCAGAACAAACTAAATATCACTTCCTATCAGGTTTCACGGCTAAATTAGCCGGTACTGAACGTGGTATTACAGAACCAACACCAACATTCTCTGCCTGTTTCGGCGCTGCGTTCCTATCGCTTCACCCAACCAAATACGGCCAAGAGCTTGTTAAACGTATGGAAGCATCGGGCGCACAAGCTTACCTAGTTAATACGGGTTGGAATGGCACTGGTAAACGTATTTCAATTAAAGATACACGTGCAATCATCGATGCAATTCTTGATGGTTCAATTGAAAAAGTGGAAAGTAAAACGATCCCTTACTTCAATTTAGAAGTACCAACAACACTACCAGGTTGTGATACTAAGATTCTTGATCCACGAGATACATACGAAGATGAAAATGTATGGGAAGAGAAAGCGGTAGCACTTGCAAAACGTTTCGTGAGCAACTTCGAGAAGTTCACTGACAACGAAGAAGGCAAAGCATTGCTTGCTGCAGGTCCACAACTTTAAACTTTATTTAAGTTGATATTTATACCAATTTAAATAATGAGCAATAATGAACAAAAATGCCAGTATCGAGTCATCGACCTGGCATTTTTTATACCTGTCATAACGAAAATGAGCTATTCAGCTGTGCTATTGCTATAATTTCTCTTCAATATAATTTAAGAAGGTCATAGCATTGGCTATATCAAACTTAATCACCCGAGTGGGCTGGGAAACTTTAGACAAACGCCTTAAATTTCTCTGGAAAGAAGAACGACCAAGAGTCACAAAAGTTGTGTCTTGGGCTGCGTCTCTAGGTGATCGCAGTGAAAATGCTGACTACAAAGAAAATAAACATTTACTGCGTACCATCGATCGCGAAATTCGCTTTTTAGTTAAACGTCTCGAAGTATTAGAGATCGTCGATTATCGTCCACAACAAGATGGCACAGTCTATTTTGGCGCCTATGCCGAATTAGAAGATGATGATGGTACCGTAATCCAGTGTCGTATTGTCGGCCGTGACGAATTAGACCCAAAACGAAATTTTGTTACCGTTGACTCACCAATGGCAAAAGCCCTTATCGGGAAACAAGTTGATGATGAAGCGATAGTGCTCACGCCTGCGGGTAGTAAAACTTGGTATATAAACAAGATCCAATACACCCCATTTACAGAGTAATAATCCGTATTTATGTCATCACAAATCTATTCATTTTAAGGATCCAAAGTGTCTAAATTAGCTATTCTGATCGCGCAAGAGATTAATGCGCATGTACGCCAAATTAACGCTGCAATTACCCTACTTGATGACGGGGCGACCGTCCCTTTTATCGCCCGCTATCGAAAAGAAGCCACTGAAGGCTTAGATGATGGTCAATTAAGAACATTAGAACAGCGCTTAACCTACTTACGTGACTTAGAAACGCGCCGTGAAACAATTTTAAAAAATATCGCTGAACAAGATAAGTTAACCCCACAGTTAACAGCCGCTATCAATACAGCAGAAACAAAAACACGTTTAGAAGACCTCTATTTGCCCTTTAAAACCAAACGCCGTACGAAGGGCCAAATAGCAATTGAAGCAGGGTTAATACCATTAGCAGAATCTCTGATTGCAAATCCACAACAGCAGCCGCTCAAACTCGCCAAACAATTTATCACATCAGACACTAATTTTTCTGAACCAGAGCAAGTATTAGAAGGAGCTAAATTTATCCTGATGGAAAAAGCCAGTGTCGATGCAGAGCTTATTGCCAAAGTACGTAAACAATTACTTGCCTATGCAACACTAGAATCAAAAGAAAATAAAAAATCAGCCACTAAAGACAGTAAATTTAAAGACTACTTCAGCCACAGTGAAGGGATCAAAAAAGTACCATCACACCGTATGCTTGCCATGCTACGTGGTAAAAATGCCGGTGAGTTACAGATTGGCTTAAACGCAGATCCCGAATTTACTGAAAAAAATGCCACCAGTTATTGTGAAGTTATTATCGCTAAACACCTCGGTATTAGCTATCAAAACAAACCTGCAGATGAATGGTTAAAATCGGTTGTTCACAGTAGTTGGAAACAAAAATTACTCAGCCAATTAGAAACTGAGTTAATCGGTAAAATGAAAGAGTCCGCAGAAGTCGAAGCCATCAAAGTATTTGCTGCTAATCTGACAGCCTTACTAATGGCATCCCCAGCAGGACCAAAAGTTACCCTTGGACTTGATCCGGGATTACGCACAGGTTCTAAAATTGCGGTTGTTGATGCAACGGGTAAATTACTTGATCACACGACTATCTATCCACATGTTCCACAGCAACAATGGCAGCAATCATTATCAACGCTAGCGGCACTATGTCAGCGTTATGGCGTAGAGTTAATCAGTATTGGCAACGGTACTGCATCACGAGAAACAGACAAACTGGTAGCCGAATTAATCAAAGAAAAACCAGCACTGAAATTACAAAAAATAATGGTCAGTGAAGCAGGGGCTTCTGTGTACTCAGCATCAGAGTTGGCTGCGAATGAATTCCCAGAACTTGATGTATCGATTCGTGGTGCGGTATCGATTGCTCGACGTTTACAAGATCCACTCGCAGAACTGGTAAAAATTGATCCCAAAGCTATTGGTGTTGGTCAATATCAACATGACGTAAACCAAAGCTTATTATCAAAACAATTAGATATCGTCATTGAAGATTGCGTAAATAAAGTCGGTGTTGATGTTAATCTGGCATCTGCCGCCTTACTCTCTCGTGTTGCAGGACTGAATAAAACTATCGCCGAAAATATTGTGAATTACCGTAATGATAATGGTCCGTTTAGCAAACGAAACGAGCTAAAGAAAGTTGCGCGCCTAGGCCCTAAAGCATTTGAACAATGTGCTGGTTTCTTACGTATCTTAAATGCGAAAGATCCATTAGACAGCACAGCTGTTCATCCAGAATCATACCCTGTAGTAAAAGACATAACGCAACAAACAGGTAAAAAAATCATAGAGATCATGGGTAATAGCGAACTGCTTAAATCGCTCAATCCACAAGATTTTACCAATGCTAAATTTGGTCTACCGACAGTTCAAGATATTATTCAAGAATTAGAAAAACCGGGACGCGATCCAAGACCAGAATTCAAAACTGCGACGTTCAAAGAGGGAATTGAAAAAATAACCGATTTAAAGCCAGGTATGCAACTTGAAGGGATCATTAGTAATGTGACTAACTTTGGTGCCTTTGTTGATATCGGTGTCCATCAAGACGGTCTAGTACACATTTCAGCGTTAACCAATCGCTTTGTTAAAGACCCACACGAAATCGTTAAAGCAGGACAGATTGTAAAAGTTAAAGTAACAGAGATAGATATAGCCAGAAAACGTATTGCACTAACGATGCGACTAGATGATGAAGTACCAGTAGTAAGTAATCATACAATGACAAATAATAAGACTGAGCTTGAAAACCGTCATAAACCTGCGAAGCAACCACAGAGACAACATAAAATAGACGAGAGGTATTCAGGATTCAATAATAGTGCGTTTGCTGACGCCTTTGCTAATGCTAAGAAACGTTAATAGAAAAATAATGCTGTTAATTGAATAATAATGTGGCGGACTAAGTTCGTCACCTTTTCACTAACTTCTAATCTCATAAATTGTAGATGAAAAAAAGGCCGCCTAAGCGACCTTTCTATATATTGTTCAAACTAATCGAAATTAAGCGATTACTTTAGAAACAACACCAGCACCAACAGTACGGCCACCTTCACGGATAGCGAAGCGTAGACCTTCTTCCATCGCG
>Ga0209395_1004538_pt1 | contig 16223 bp, 11 predicted proteins | sample GOMGulsemesocosm_3_FD_184635 | JGI IMG/M metagenome (GOLD analysis project Ga0209395, IMG submission 184635) | Methane-oxidizing microbial communities from mesocosms in the Gulf of Mexico - GOM9D Gulf of Mexico (SPAdes) (version 2) | ecosystem: Environmental > Aquatic > Marine > Cold seeps... | reverse complement strand
GCTGATATCTTGGTCAGGATCCAGCAGCTTTGAAGTTGTTAGGCTTCTACCATGCTCGAGATCTCTCTCGTCGGTATAGCGAATTTGAATACCTGCCATATTCTCTTTTAAATGTATAAAGTTAAGGGTTTCATCATAAGCAGTGCCCGCATGGTAACTGATATATAACCAACCCGAATCAACCTTTACTTTGGCAAAGGCATAACCACTTTTGCTATTGATATCATTAATGGTAATGTTATCAGCGCTACTTTCGAGCGTAATAATATTATTACTGTCGATCCAGCCTAAATATTCACGTGTTGAAGGGGCCAAACTGGCGCTAAATAGTGATCCGCCAAGTACACTAAAATTATCACCATATTCACCACCTAGTGTATTGTTGGCTAGTGTCTCTTCTAACTGATTAAAAACACTATTATCATGTTTAAATTTAGTTAAGCCGTTATCATGAGTCCCTATGCCTAGATTGTGGATCATTTCATGGGCAATAACGCTCTCATCATGGGTTAGTTTAATTTGACCAGCGCTATAATAATCAGCCATGATAAAACTGAAGTCGTCAGTGGTTTTGGACGGAGCACCGGTATCAATCCAGAGTTGTTTATCACCGTAATCATTACCGTCAAATTTGCTATTGATGACATAAGGCAACAACGGTAAATATTTATCGCCCTGTTTTAATCGATTCGACTCACTCATTTTACTGGCACAAGGCCAAGGTACGTAGGTATCGTCATAAAAATTGAAGACAAGTGATTGATAGACGCTGATATCAATATCTTCTGGAATGGTTAGATAGTGCATCGCAATAGAGCCCGAGGATAATTGGCCTCGGCATTGATCGCCATTTTCTATGGTCCGCGCAAATGAAAAGTCTAACGCGTCGACATCCATGCCTTTCTTTTTATAGCCCTCAAATTTATCGCTATATCTTGTTTGCGCTAATGGGATCATCGCCTCTAAATCACAGCGTGCGCCATATTCAGGGTTTGGGTTGTGCGCTAAAAATGTCTCATTTAGGACCATTTGCGTGACATGCAGTGCATGAATTTGTGCCGCGGTTTTGGTTACGGCTGCTATATGAACGATGTCAAAAATAATGTCATGTTTATTATTTGATAAATCTTCGATATAAGCTTCCGCTTGGCGGTAATTTTTATTAATCTCTGCTTCGGTAATACCTGTGGTACTGCCAGCAAACTTTGCTGATAACACTAAGTGCCTGGTGACTATCTTATTGTCTTCATTGACCATCACAATATTAAAAGGCTTGGTGGTTTTAGTTTCTTCGCCAAGTTGGGCGACAATCTCAACATCAAACTCTGCGGTATCAAGCCAACCAAGGCCACCCTCTTCTGCGAGCCCACGTTGTCGCTCGCCAATCCCAGAAAGCACAGCCGTTTTTTGATCAAAGCTGGCCCACTTAGGTTGGTTTTTTATGCTAAAAGTGACATTGGCGTTATCGTTCCAGTCACCAAAGTCTGGTCGATATGCATACTCCTGCCCCTTGATTGCTGACGTTATTGGTTTAGCGCTAGTTGGAATTGCAATTGGGCTGTTAGCTGCTGCTGTTGTTGCTGCTGCTGTAATCGTTGGTGCGGCTGTAGTTGTTGGTGCGGTTAATGTTGTTGTCGTTGTAGTTGTTGTCGTTGTAGTTGTTGTCGTTGGAGTGGTTGTCTCCGTTGTTTGGCTATTCTCGCCAACGGCTGTAACTACAGGTGTGCTCTCTAAAGTGACGTTAGTATTCTTATCGGAGCTTCCTCCACACCCTGTTAGCGCTAGAGACATCGATGATACTAAAACAGATAAAGCAAAAGAGTTAATATTTCTTTTCATAAAAAACCTATATAAAATATTTCATTAAACTGACCACTTAATGAAATCAAGACAAACACACCAACCTTAAATCCTTTTACCAACGTAGAATCCCTTAATATCTCAATTTCGCGCTAAATGGCCTACTTGATAACCAGCACGTATTGTTAGTTTGCTTTCAACTTGTACTGACCAGAAAAAGCATGACTAAATTATTGCCATTTCCGAGGCAGAGTAACTCAAATGATTATTACTTACAAAGAACATTTGTAAGTAAACTATATCCAAGCGAACTAAAGTTAGTAGCCCGGCATCGTGACCTTTAGGTTTATGGCGAAAGAAAACATTATTCAGATGTGAAATAACACCATTTCCAATCATTGTTAGTGAGCGTGGAATAACAAACACCAGCACAACGTTCAGCGGTGCCTCGCACGTTACTTGTTAATGAGCTTTACTTATATAATTTACTTGATGTACAGTCGTATTCAATAGCACTAGGTCACAGAGGAAGTCACCATGCAAAGCATCCCACCAGCATTGGCTACAGCATATTATTCAAATGATACTCAGCGCCGAAATCAATCGACTTCAACGCTGGTAATGGGTACACCTATTGTTGATTCCTCCTCACAAACCACAGCGACGGTCTCAATAAAAAATAAGCATCTACAACCAGATATAGTCGTGCTATCCGCTGAGGCTAAAGCTTTATCGGCGGAAGCTGAAGGTAAGACTGAGGTTGAAGGTGAAGCTGATAAAAAGATCGATGCCAGCAGCATAAAGGATGTTATGTCTCCAGAATCCGCAGCCGAAAATACTGGTGAGAGTGATTTAGATAAAGAGATACGAGAATTAGGTATGAAGGTGCTCGAGCTAAGTGTCAACATTCAACTATTGCAAGACGACGAAGATAACGAGTCAGTAAAAGAGCGCCGTGCATTAGAAGTGGACTTAGCTATCACCAAGGGTCTACTCGAGGAAGCTATAAAGCGAAAATTAAAACAGGGATCATCCACATAATTGCCAGTTTTTTCTTTGCGCGCAGTTATCCACATAGTCTAAATCGTCGCGCCTAATATTCAATGCCCTGAGACACTCATGGTGGGAATAAAGTTAATGGAATCGGTATATCAGAACAGTGTTGACACGTCGCTACAAATCCCAGCCCCTCTCTCGTTCAATCAATATGTGCGGGCAATAATCTTTTTTTTATCCAATCACTCTCCAGCTAACGCAAATAAAGACAGCCCCACTAATAAAAAGACGGGATGCAAAATCATGCCATGAAATATGGATATATCCAACTCATGTCCGTGTATCAAGCTCGCTAGTACAGTTATAAGCGCGACAATGATCAGCATTAAACGCGTTAATTTTTTGTTTCATTATTTTTTCCCTTTGTAAAATCGACCACTAAAATTTTGACCAGGTAGTTAGGGCACCCCACATCACTACACGGACATAATAATCAATCGCTCAACAGGGAACTTGAATAAACTAGCTATCTTTTGAAAAGAGTATGGGATTGCCTAATTGTCATACCAAAGGTTTTTCTAAATGTTCTGCTTAGATGGGCACTATCTGAGAAACCCGCTAGATGGGCGGCTTGTGTGGCAGAAGTGTTATTTTTGAGTGCTAAAATTGCGCACATCATCCGTCGCCATAATAAATAAGGTCGCCAACTAATGCCTAATTCGTCACTAAACAGATGAAGGAAACGACTTTCAGATAATGCTAATTGACTAGCGACTTGGAACGCGCGCCAACTAGAGGGCTTGATACAGTCGCTGGTTAAGCATCCGTCTAGTTCACTTAATAGTTGTTGGATGCGTTTGTCTTTTACTGTGCTTTTATTTGTCATTAAAAATTGATCGTTTAGCGCTAATTCCGTAAATAGCGGGGACAGAAGTGTTGTTATACCTTCGGTTTCTGCTTGAGGTTTAATAACGCAGGAAATAGCTGAGCTAAAGGCTCTAAATGACTTTCCCGCAAGCTTAGTTAACAACGCTTGTCCCAAGTGACTTTTAGGTTCAATGAGCAGCACCCAACCCTCTGCCATTTGTACTTGATGTTCAGCGTTTGAATCAATAATGAGTAGCTCTGTGATCAGATTGCCATTGAGTTTACAAAGCTATTTATTTTGCGGCCATATGACTTGGATAGCATTGTGACTATGGGGGGCAGCGTCTACATTAGCGCCGTATATTATGACTATACCAGCCTGAATCCACACGTTAGGTTTAATCACAATAGTTGCCTTGAAAATGAAATATGGTTACATACCCGTGCTACTTGGAGATTCAGGTTTGTGAGCATTTCCAGGTTGCATGGACATATAGTGTCACAACAAGCAAATGTTGGCTACAGCTTTGCGCAATATAGGAGTCACACCGCGCTATCGCGAAAGAGTGAATTAGACTTCGCGCGCCAAGATCTGTGCGTATTATCACATTGATCAAATTTTTTAATACTTAGATCCGCTCGCTGATGATTTTTTAGATAGAAAATTCAGCAACTTAATATAGTTACATTCCAGAAATCTTGGTGCTAAATTACTTCACCACAGTGGTTCAAGGCATTAAAACCAGCTATATATCAGTCATCTAGCTACGACGATCTAAAACCTTCACATCAGTGCTTTATATAAATAACAATCACAAAATAGAACTTTGTATCGGGCAATGCTTTGTGCTACTTTCCTGCGCTTAAAATATGCAGCGCATCAACACTGATTGAATATAGGTTTATATTTATACCAATCGGCCATTCCATCCAATAAATTGTCGCTTGCTCCCAATTAAGATTATAAAGAAAGACATCACTAATGAATAAACTAAGAACCACTTTTACGCTATTATCAGTTATTTTAACGCTCAGCATATTTGGATGTGGCGGCGAAAAAAAAACCACTGCTACCCCGGAAACGCCGACTACTCCTGTACCTATCAGTGATAAACCAATCACCAATGCTGTTGATGGCAAGACATACACTTACCGCGCTGATTTTGGTGACTGGAATAATAATGCCGACGTTACTTTTACCATTAAAAATAAACCTGATTGGTTAACTTTTAATGAAAAACAGGGCGTTATCAGCGGTATTGCCAAGTTATTTATCAACACTCATAAGAATATTGAATATATCTATTTTGATATCGAAATTATTGCCACACTCAACGGCATAGTGAAAAGTACTAAGCCGTTTAACATCGTTATCACCAATGAAGCGGGTAAAATAATCACTAAGCACATCGTCTTTAGTGCAACCTATGCAGACAGTGAAACGAGCATTACCCAGGCGAATATCGACAAACATTACAACAGTATTGCGGCTTATGTTAATTACCTCTCTAACGGTAAACACCAAGTCAAATTTGATGTTGTTCATTTAGAGCCGATGACAGTATCGCGTGAACAAATGAGGACAATCCACTTAAGTCAAACCGCTTTGTATTATGCTAATCTAGAGAATGCGGCTGATTTATCCAGCAAGTGTGATCTAACGGTGATGATGCCCTTAGCACGCAGTTGGTATGATGAGAATAAAGAAGGTCAATCCGTTAGCGCCGATCCAGATTTTTCATTTACCGAAAAGCTTGGCGATGTCAATAAATGTCAATCTTTCTTCTTACCGACAATGGCTACCCATTACCTTAATATTCCTGAAAATATAAACATCGACGATTACCATAGCATGCTTTTTACCTTCTATGATGACGAGATTTGGCACCAGCCTTTTGCTAGCAATTTCGACCAGGGCTTTAACCTTAAGCAAGGTGATAAAGGGCTAGACGGTTATCATTACGCCACAACGAATATGAATGACGATGATTTTAATGAAGCAGTTGAACTCGAAATAGATTCTACCGATAGGACGTGGGCTGAACTCGAGATACTCCGTAAAAATCCCAAGATTATGTCTGAGTTCTATACCCAAGAGCAAGCACCACTGACATCAAGTGAAAAAAGCACGGCACATGAGCTTTTTCACCTACTGGGGATTTTGAATCATGACGATGGCTTAACTAGATACGGTCTTGATAATAGTATTTTCAAAGTGTTAGAAACACATTTGAAAAAAGATTTTTGGGGAGCCGTTAATTATGGTGATCTATTTAGTATTATGGGCTCAAAAGCTTTTAGTCTTGGTTTAGCACCATCATCACGTGAGCTTTTGGGTTGGGTAGATAGCAATGATATTCACTCTATAGATAGCAGCAGTGAGGCCATCATTATTAATGATATTTACAGCACACAAGGGAAAACCCTTGCTAAAGTAAAAGTTAAAGGTGGTTATTTATACGTGAGTTATCATGCAGGTAATAGCTATGATGAATCCCTTAAACATCCATTATTAGTCGAGCATAGCCAAGGTATTCAAATTCACTTTACTGATGAAAGAACCCCTGCAAAAATGCCTGAATATCCAACAAGCTCAACATTGCTAGACCCTGATCAAGATCTATTCAATGACAGCTACGCGTTAAAAGCTGGTGAAAGTTACACTATTTTTAATGTTGAAATAACTACTGTTTCGGTTGACGGCGACCAAGCAATATTTGATGTGAAGTATATCAATAACTAAATAATTCCATCGCAATGGCTTCGTTAAATCTTATACCATTTGCATAATCATCACCTTTAAACTCACGCTTCATCGGAGTTTAAAGGTGATTGCATATTCCGGCCTAAAATAAAGCCCAGTCATGACGTTAGGGCTTATTTTTAAGTATTAAGCACCCAAATTGATGTTTAATATCTCCCCCCATATTCGGCACCTGCCGTATACAACCCCCGCATCCAACATCGGCATGTAGCGTGGTATGCAACAGCCAGATATTTGACGGCAAGGCAAAGCACACCCAGCCAATTTTTTAATACGCCTAGGGTTCTGCTACACTAACGCAGCTGACATTTAACTTAAGACTTTTACTATGCAACGCCCGCCACTTCGACAGGCCAAGAGCATCGATAACGTATTCAATAGTGCTTATTGGCATCTAGGCCAACGAGATTTTACGATTAGCGAGATCCGCAGCAAACTAGAACGTAAAACCGAAAATATTGAGTGGATAGAGACCGTTCTTGCACAGTTAATTGAAAATGGTTACCTAAAGAGTGATCTTCAATTTTCGATACGTTATTGCGAGTCGGCATTTAACAATGAAACAGGAAAAGCAGCCATCCAACGAAAACTAAAACTGCGCGGAATTTCCTCTCGTGATATTGAAACGGCAATGGAGCAAGTCATTGAATATCAAAATATTGACTTCGACGATATGGCGAGAAGTCGACTACTGTCTCGGTTCATCACATTTGACAATATTAGCAAAGAAAAAGTGTACGCCCAAATGACAACCCGGGGCTTTACTCGCCCACAAATAGATCAAGCGTTGTCACAACACCCAGCACACGATTCACTGCGCAGTAAAATGGCAATAAAAGCCGAAAAAGCCGAGCTAGCCACTGAAATCATTAAGTTATACCGCAAGGGAAAAGGACAAACGCTGATCCTCAATGAATTAAAACAGCGTCTTATTGATGTGAGTGAATTTGAAGAAACCTTATATCAACTCGAACTTGCTGGCGATATCGACTTTTATCAGAGCTGCAAAGATCAACTCGCCAAGAAAAGCTACAATTTATCTGACTATAAAGAGAAATCAAAGGCCTACGCTTACTTGTCATGCAAAGGCTTCACCGGTGATGAAATCAAAGAAACAATGTCACCCGATCAAGATTAGCGATTTCACCGCCTGACTCAATAAACAGGATTATTTCTAAATCGCTTTCGCGCAAAAGCGCCTTGGAGCTAGCCTTGATGGTTAGTTTGATTTCTTCAGTTCATCGTGCTTTTTCTAATACTTAGAACCGCAGATTAACTCATAGTCTTCTGAATAAAAAACCAACAGATTAACATCGTTGCACGACCTATCTTTTGGTGCTAAATTACTTCACTAAAATAAGGGGGCTATAAAAGTCATTGAATATCAGTCAGATTTTTATGACTGTCCCAAATTTGACCCAGGCATTGACGTGGCACGCGTACTTCATCAGCGAATGGAGCCTTCAAACTCCCTTGACCTATAAATACGGTCCCCCCCAAAATGTTGGTGCTATGTATCTCATAGCAGCGTGAGACCGATTTTTGTTACTCGCTATCGCGCAAAAGTGAGTTACGTCAGCCTTAATCTGTCGAGCTCACCTAATCAATTCGCAGTACATTTGCTAATGCAACACTAATCAACTTTATTTGGTGACTCTACGCTTAAAATAGACGATTTAGCTTTTCTTGCGCAAGAAGAATAATTGAAGGTGATGAAAGCTGGTTCGCTATGTCGTGATCCTTCCTTGTGGTCGACAAGAACAGACACAATAGTCGGTAAAATGGGCTAAGCCAATGACTCAGCCCAATAGTATTGCCACTTCCACGGAAAGCCTAATGTTCGCATTATATTCAATATTCGCAACCCGTTTAGCTCGTCAACCTCTAAAAAATGCATACAATAGGAATCACTTAACTTATTAACAGGTGATAGCCAATGCAAGATAACCACAACCAACACGATCAGCAATTTAACGAACGCTGGTTTCAGTTCTTTTTTAGCGGCTTCATTTACTACGTGGTGAACGGTGGACCAATGCCGTTCTAGTCTTTTCCGATCGGTAGCCGGCATCAGTCGAAGATTCCGGAAAACCGCTAACCGCCCCATCCTTATTAACTTAAACGCTGCGTTAAGCTATCAACAATAACAATAATAAGGAGAGAAATTTGAAACAATCACACAACCATTCCTGCCAGGCCCCATCATGCAATACCCAGTCATTTAGCGAACGATGGTTCCAATTCTTTTTTAGGTGCTTCGTTTATTACGCGGTTAACGGTGGGCCAATGCCGTTCTAGTCTTTTCTGGCAAGAATACTGGCAGTAAATGCCTAAATCGTTATCGCGCAAAAGTTAGTTAGCGGGCACCTCAATTACCGGAACAATTAATTTAATTCGCAGTACTTTTCGTAATGTATCCCAAACTTATTAGGCGTCAACTACCTTGACAAACACTGACGACCTTGGTCGCTGGGTATACAAATTATTAATGTCCATTAATGCTATTGATTTATATCAAATTAAGTTCAATAGGCATCCATTGCTATACCCGTATATTGGTGCTAAATTACGTTAGAAATCGAAACTCATTGAATATCATAAATATTATTAGACCCAACTTCGCCAGTTAGATTAATGGAAAAGAATTATTATGGAATGTACATTGTGCGGTTGCAAAATAAGAATAAACTACGGAAATTCGAGCGCGGTTGTATGTGAAAATTGCGTCGATGCCGGAACAGCTGACGAGCTAATTTCGACAGTTCCAACACCTGATAATGTGTCGAAAAAGTCAGTTTCCAAATTTAAAAAGTTAAAAACAAACTACGAAACGACAAAGTTTATTACAGCCATTATTGTTTTTTTTGGGTGGTTAATTGTTGCATTGGGTTTCGCCGCCGTAGTGGCAGGAGTTAGCACAGGGATAAACACAAAGCTAAGCGTTGCTCTAGTATCCTCCTTACCAGGAATTGGCATTATTGTTTCAGGTCTTTTTCTCGTGGCACTTGGTCAGGTTATTGTTGCTACCGTTGATAATGCCGACCAAACAAGAGAAATATTAAATATATTAAGAAACAATAGCTAATTACTCTAAAATACGTTGGATATGAAAACCAATTATATTTTTATGGGTATGCCATATTTCAAGAAGGCTTTTCATGACTGAAAGTTTATATCGTTTTTATTCTTATAGCGAAAACGACCTCCACTCCTTAGCTGGTTGCTATTTATGGTTTTCAAAACTAAAAGACTTTAATGACCCATTTGAAGGTGTACCAGAGGGGGTTTTAGAGGTTAATAACTTTACAAATATCTCTGATGCAAATTTTATTACTTTATTTACAATAATAATGTCGAAAGGCGGAGACTCTCAAGCAGCAATATCAGATCGATTGACACGTATATTCATACAAGATAATCGCGAGCAAGTTAAGAACCAAATAATGAAAGGCCAACTAGATTGGTTTAAAGATCTAGCTAATAAGAATGAGCACACTAGGCTTCATTGTTGCTTTTGTCGTGACGATGAAAGTAAAGCTATTAAAAACAAACAAATGTGGTCTCTTTATGCGGATGGGCTTAGGGGGTTTGTATTGGAATTCTGTAAGCAGAGTTTGGAAAATGGCATTGAACAAGAAATAGGCAGAGAGCTTGTCTTTGCCGAAATGATTTATGATGACAAATGTGAATTTGATGTCATCAAACTATTAATCGAAACCGTAAAACAACATGATTCAAATAATGGCATGCAAAGCGTATTTTCAAGAAAAGATACCTACTGGGCATACGAAAATGAACTTAGATACTCAGACTCGTCACCAGTGGGAGATAACAAATATAGATTCCCTGTTGATACAATTAAGTCTATTACGCTCGGTGAAAAGATGGAAGTAACTAAACGAACGACTTTAATTGCCATCCTTAAATCGATTGGAATTGATATTGATGTACAGATTAATTTTGCAAAAGTAAACACTAGTACACTTCAACTTGATATTGTCACATACAAAGACTTTTTAGCGGAAGAATAATTAGAGGTAGGTAAAAATTAAACAACAGCACTATAATTCCATCTGGCCATTTTATCACCCATACAAAAGCTAATCCAAAAACCACGTTATTAATATGTGGTAATCCTTTGTTATTGAAATAGTTAAATGTTAACTTTAACGCATAATTATTTGTCTTTAAAAGGATTTAGAATGAGTGACACAGTTATCGGTCTAGCGTTATCTGCGCTAATTATCATGGGCATCGTTTTATTGCCTTTATATTTTATGCAGAAGTCAAAAATCAAAACACTAACCTCAGAACAAGAAGAGCTAAATGAGTTAACTGCTGCCCAAAAAAATAAAATTGAAGCTTATCAGCATTTAGATCCTATTATTGACGCCAAAGCTGAAGCACTCATTATTTTTAATGAAGCGACTGAAGCGTCTAAAACTACTGCTTTGGGAGCAAAAAAACATGCGGACAGTGTCACAAAGGCAGCTAATGAATATTCTGAAAATCAAAAGAGCAAAAGTGACTCTATTCTTGAATCGTCTATGCAAAGAGCTGAAAAGATAGTTGAATTGTCTCAAACTAAAGCAGGTCGGATTGTTCATGATGCAGTTCAAAAAGCTAACCGCGCTATTGAAGTCTCAGAGGGTGAATCTGAAGAAATTGTGTTAGCAGCAAAGCGTGATAGGCAAAATGCCAAAGACTACTTTTCGAAACAAACAGCAAAAAGTGATGCAACTCTTGAGGCCGCCAAACAAAGTGCCGATAAAATAGTAGAATTTGCCCATACAGAAGCTAGAACCATTGCCGGTGGCGCTATTGAAGCCAAAAGCAAAGCAGACCAATATACCCGTACTGTAAAAGCTATGCGAAATACCATTGATGGTTACGGTGATGAATACATTATTCCATGTCACTCACTGCTTGATGATTTAGCTGAAGATTTTAGCCATAAAGATGCAGGCGTGGAATTAAAGCGAGCTAGAGACCATTCAAAAGCGCTAATTAAAAATGGCCAGGCTGCCAAGTGTGATTATGTCGAGGAGCGTCGCAAATCAACAGCAGTGCGATTTATTGCAGATGCATTTAATGGCAAGTGCGATAGTATTTTGTCCAAAGTGAAACATGATAACTACGGCAAGTTGCAACAAGCAATTCTTGATGCTTTTGATTTAGTGAACATTAACGGTGAGGCGTTTAGAAATGCTGTTATTACTAAGATCTATCTTGAGGCACGTTTAGATGAATTGAAATGGGCAATTTCAACCAAAGAGCTTCAACTTATTGAGCGCGAAGAACAGCGAGCGATTAAAGAACAAATTCGTGAAGAAGAGCGGGCTCGTAAAGAGTATGAAAAAGCGATTAAGGAAGCCGAAAAGGAAGAACGCTTATTGCACAAAGCCAAAGCCGAGGCCGAAAAACATCTAGCTGCTGCAAACGCTGAGCAGCGACAGATTTATGAGCTTCAGTTACAAGAACTCGAAGGTAAACTACAGTTAGCTGAAGACAAAAATAAACGTGCACTATCGATGGCACAGCAAACCCGTATGGGCCATGTTTACATTATTTCTAATATCGGTTCCTTCGGTGAAAATGTTTATAAGGTTGGCATGACACGACGATTAGAACCCATGGATAGAGTTAAAGAGTTAGGCGATGCATCAGTACCGTTTACATTTGATGTCCATGCGATGATCAATCATGAAGATGCACCAAAGCTAGAGAAAGAGCTTCATAAAAAATTTAGTAGAAGCCGAGTAAACCAAGTTAATCATCGTAAAGAGTTTTTCAATATCAGCTTAATAGAACTCAAGCAAGCTATTGTCGATATGGGCATTGAAACGCATTGGACGATGGCATCAGACGCTCAACAGTACAGAGAGTCGGTTGCTATCCGTCAGCAATCTCAAGAAGAAAGTGCATATACTGAAATAACAGTCTGAATAATTGACCAACCATACTGCTCTCATTCCAAGTTGAAGGCAGTATAGTTATCATAATGTTTTATTACTACCTCTACCAAACCAGACAACCAAAGGGGTCAGAACAACCTGCTCCCTCTCAATACAAAACCTAATCCAAAATTGGCACAATAAATTCTATCTCGCTATGTGCCCCATTACGTGATAGAAACTTGTGTAATTCGAAAGCTTATTAAACATTCCTGAGAATATCCAGTGGTGCCATATCCTAAATATTAATCAGAGTTTTTAAAATTTAATAAAACATTGAACTTCCATCTAATTCTTTACGCTAGCCAAAAGTAATCCATTGGATTATACTTATTTTATGCAAACGATAGTTGAATTACCCGAATATAAAAAACAAGTTCAAAAACACCTCTCTAAAAGTGATTCTGAACTTTTGATCAATTATTTAGCCGAACACCCCAAAGCGGGGAGCTTATGCAAGGTACTGGTGGAATTAGAAAATTAAGGTGGGCTAAAAGCGGTGGAGGGAAAAGTGGCGGCGTGAGAGTAATATACTACTTTCATAATGAGTCCATGCCATTATTTCTGCTTTCACTTTTTGGCAAAAATGAAAAAGCGAATTTGTCCCACGCTGAGCGTAATTTATTAGCTAAATTCACTCTAACGTTAGTTAAAAACTATGGAGGTTAAAATGAGTAGCATCTTTGAAAGTATTAAACAGGGGTTAACAGAAGCGGTAGATTTCAGTGAAGGGAATATTAAAAAAGCTACTATTCATAGATTTGATCCAGTTGATGTTAAAGCCATCCGAGCAAATGTACATATGACTCAAACCGAATTTGCTGCAAATTTTGGTATTAGTTTGGGTACACTTCGGCATTGGGAACGTGGTGATAGAACACCTAGAGGGCCTGCTTTAGTGTTACTCACAGTACTATCCAAAAACCCAAGTGCTGTTATTCAAGCATTAGCGTAAACAAAGCTAAATAGCTATACCCATACAAAACCTAATCCCAAACCCAACATTGGCACGATAAACCGTAAGGCGCTTTGTGCCCCGTTGCGCCTTTGGCAAGGATACCTGAGCCTGCGGCTTTTTACACCACTGCCACCAGCACAAAATCTATTTTAGTCGCTGCCATTTTCCAACAGGCACAAAATCATCGTCTGCATAATCCCCGCCTTGTTGGCTATTTTTGGCCGATTGATTGAACCTTAAAAACGTTTTATACATTGCACTAACCCGCTCAGGATTAGCTGCGGAAATGTCATGTTGTTCTTGTGGGTCACTCTCAAGATCAAATAATTGTAACCTTGGCTTAGGTTTATTTCGTCTGACTAATTTATACTGACCATCAATTAAGCCAAAAACCTTTTTAGTGCGAAATGGAATAGGCTGCGTTCGCTTAAATGGCTTCTGCTCAAACAATGGCAATAAACTTGAGCCATCAATCGGTCTACTATCAGGCATTTGATAATCAACCAATTGAGCGATAGTTGGCAGGTAATCTAAGGTGGACGTTGGCTCATTGATTATGCTGCCTGCTTTAATGTGACTAGGCCACAAAGCCAGTGTTGGCACCCTCACGCCACCTTCATATAACGAACGTTTACGCCCTTTTAGCCCTTTTGTGGAACCCGCATTGGCGGGGCTTTGTTTCTTGCCTTCAGGACCATTGTCGCTGGTAAAGGTGATCAGGGTATTATCACTAACGCCCAGTGTTTTAAGTGTGTCGCGTAAGCGCCCTATTTGGTCGTCCATCTCGGTGATCGCGCCATAATAATGGGCTGCTTTACCATGGCCTTGATACATTTTTAAATATTGCGGCCCAGCAACTACTGGCTTGTGTGGGGCATGAAACCAGATCACGCTAAAGAACGGCTTATGTTGACTGACCGATTGTTTTATGTGCGCCAAAGCCCGGTCCATAACCACCTTAGAAGCACCGCCTTGTAGCGTTGAGTCGGACGGTTTAAGGGCTACCCCATCCAAATGAAATGGGTTGTCTATCGCACGACTCCCCATCGCAGGATTCCAGGTTGAGACAGCGGATTCAGTGACAAATGACGTGTCATAACCATGCCAAGATGGCGGTGAATAGTTCACTTTCGGTTGGCGTTTTGGCCCTTTGGCAGACACTGTTTCACTGAGCGTACCTAAATGCCACTTGCCAAAATGCCCCGTGTTATAGCCCTTGCCTCTTAAGATCTCAGCGATGGTAATTTCTTGTTTGGGTAAATGGCCAACATTGGCGGTATAAATGCCGTAGCGAAAATAATGACGCCCGGTAAGGTAGGTACCCCGAGTGGGTGAACATACTGGGCCACCAGCGTGGAAATTAGTCATTACCACACCTTGTTGTGCCATTAAATCTAGCGCAGGGGTTTTAATAATTTGATTACCGTTAAATCCCGTGTCGCCGTAGCCTAAGTCGTCGGCCATTATCAATACAATGTTGGGTAACGGTTGTTCGATCTTAGCGGTTGCCAAGCTAGGCAACACCAAGGCAATTAATGCCAACATTATTTTTATCATTTATCACTCCTGCTGTTTTACATTTATCAATCTGACAACGTTATTGCTCACTGGTGCTGGTTGAAAAGGTTTCAATAACTGGTTGCAGTCTAACCGCTTTCACCCTACATTATTAGTGTTTTATAAATAATGTTCACCTCAGGGTAGCCAATGAATAAAAAATTTACGCTTAGTTTTCTCACTCTGGCGCTAGTCACCTCGTTGTATAGTAAGGGAGCATCCAAGGAGCTCTATACCGACACCAAGATTGCGACATTAGGGGCAGATGAAACAGCTGCACTTAAAAAGTTTGAAGGACAATTTGCTCGGCCGCAATATCAAACACCAGTCCCCCAATATCGCGAGGCTTGGGATAAAATAGCGAGTAATACCATTCCTGAATGGATTATCGATGCTAAATTCGGTATTTATACCCATTGGGGAGTTTATTCAATTCCGGGCTTTGCTGATAATACTTATGTCCGTTATATGTACGACAAACGTAACCCTCGTGGCGTATATCAACATCATTTAGACAATTACGGACCACCTCAAGAGTACGGCTACACCAAGTTTGTCGAACAATTTAAAGCCGAAGATTACAACGCCAAAGAGCTACTTGAGTTAATGATCGACTCAGGCGCTAAATTTGGTGGTTTAGGCACGGTGCACCATGATGGTTTCTTAATGTGGGACAGTAAAATAAGTCGCTGGAACGCTGGTAACATGGGTCCTAAACGTGATTTGTATGGTGAGTTCGTGACACAAGCCCGCAAAAGAAATTTTAAAGTAGCGGCAAGTTTCCACCATGCCAGAACCTGGGATTTGGTCCATAAATCAATTGATGAAAGTACTTTCACTGAACAAGAAAAAAGCCAGCTTGATATTTATAACCCAGAGTATGAGGATTTTTTTGTCGGCCGCCATAGCACCAAAACCACCGTCGATGTTTTTGCGCAGCAGTGGCACGACAAAATCATCGAAGTGATTGATAAATACTCTCCTGATTTCTTCTTTTTTGATGGCATTGAACGCACTAAGCCAAATTCCCCTGAAAACCTAGTGATCGATGCACTAGATTATTATTATGAGCATGCTAAAGCTCAAGGAAAAGAAGTGGTGGTTGCCAACAAATTACCGGGTAACAAAGTTTATAATTTCCCTGAAAACGTTGGTATTCCAACCTATGAGGGTGGTCGTGACATGCCCGCTGATGTTGGCGGTTATTTCTTGGTTGATCGCGCTATTAGCTACCCATGGACTTATGTTAAAAACAAAGTATATAACCTCAACGCTAACTACCATATCGACGCATTAATGGATATGGTCGCTCGTGGGGGCATTTACC
>Ga0209395_1004537_pt1 | contig 16224 bp, 11 predicted proteins | sample GOMGulsemesocosm_3_FD_184635 | JGI IMG/M metagenome (GOLD analysis project Ga0209395, IMG submission 184635) | Methane-oxidizing microbial communities from mesocosms in the Gulf of Mexico - GOM9D Gulf of Mexico (SPAdes) (version 2) | ecosystem: Environmental > Aquatic > Marine > Cold seeps... | reverse complement strand
AAAAATATGGCCAAGATTCTTGCCGTCGATGACTCAGCATCCATGCGTCAGATGGTTTCTTTCACGCTGAAAGGCGCTGGTCACGATGTTGTTGAAGCTTCCGATGGTGTTGAGGCCTTAAGCCTCGCCAAACGCGGAGCAGTGGATCTGGTGATATCAGATGTCAACATGCCCAATATGGACGGCATCACGCTGTGCGGAGAGTTACGCAAGTTGCCAGCGTTTAAATTTGTGCCGATCTTAATGCTCACCACCGAGTCAACCGGCGACAAAAAAGTACAGGGCAAGAACGCCGGAGCGACCGGCTGGATTGTTAAACCTTTTAATCCCGAGCAACTGCTCGCCACCATTAAAAAGGTGCTGTAACTCTTATGAGCATCGATCTTTCGCAATTTCATCAAGTCTTTTTTGAGGAAAGCTTCGAAGGCCTTGATGCTATGGAGGCGGCGTTGATGGAGCTGGACCCAGCCGCCGTTGACTCTGAAACCATCAACACCATATTTCGCGCAGCCCACTCCATTAAAGGCGGCAGTGCGACCTTTGGTTTCTCCTCGGTAGCCGAATTTACCCACATACTGGAAACCCTGCTCGACGAAATTCGCGACGGCAAGCGCGGTATTTCCCAGGACGATGTCGACCTGTTTTTGCAATCGGTTGACTGCCTGCGTGATCTGCTGCAGTCGCTGCAGCAAAAAGAGGAGCCAGATACCACTCACTCACTGGAGCTCGGTCGCGCCTTTGAGGCTATCCTCAGTGCCGCCCCAGCTTCGGCAGCTGAACCGGCTACAGAGACAGTGGACAGTGTTGCTGTCGAAAGCGCCGCTGTGGACACACCTGAGACGGTTGATGGGCCTTGGAAAATACACTTTGTGCCCGGCGCCGAGATACTCAAAACCGGCAACGAACCCTTGCGTATGTTGCGCGAGCTGGCGGATCTCGGGCGCATCAGCGTCGAACCCATCCTCAATGCCGTACCGGCCTTTGACCAGCTGGACCCGGAGAATTGTCACTTGGGCTGGGATATTACCCTGCGCGACCGGGTGCCCAAAGAGCAGGTTGAGGCCGTGTTTGAGTGGGTGGTCGACGAATCCAAACTCGACATAGTGTTGGCCTGCCATGCGCAGAGCCTCAGCCAGACAGAGAGCCTCAGCCAGACAGAGAGCCTCAGCCCCGGCTGGCAGATAGACTTTAAACCTGGGGTTGATGTGTTGCGCACCGGCAACGAACCGCTGCGCATGTTTCGTGAGCTGGCGGAGCTGGGCTCATTGAGTGTCAGTTGCGACCCCTCGGCCCTGCCCAGTTGGAGCGCCATGGAGCCCGAAGCCTGCTACCTGTCTTGGCAGCTGCAGCTTGATGGTGAGGTGGCGCGCGAGGCCGTCGATACCGCGTTCGAGTGGGTGGTCGACGAATCGGACCTAACCATTGCGCCGCTGGCATCCACAGCGGCTGCGGATAAATCCGCGCCGCTTGAGGCTGCTGAGGATGTGGCCCCTGAGGCCGAGACGCCGCTTGAGGTGCTTGCAAGCGCCGCGGCTGAGGCCAGTACCCCCGACAATGTTGTGCCACTGAACCAGGGCGCCGACAAGGCATCTGCCCAGGTTGCGCCTGCCGCTGTTGCTAAAGCCGTGCCCAAAGCGGCGCCAAAGAAAACCGTGAGCAACGAGTCCAGCTCCATTCGTGTTGGCATCGACAAGGTCGACAGCCTCATCAACATGGTCGGCGAACTGGTGATTACCCAGTCGATGCTCGGCCAGTTGGGTGAAGACTTCCAGATGGAGGATCTGCAGAAGTTGCAGGGCGGCCTCGGTCAACTGGAGCAGAATACCCGCGAGCTGCAGGAGAGTGTCATGCGCATCCGCATGCTGCCCATCAGCTTCGCTTTCAGCCGCTTTCCGCGCATGGTGCGCGACCTCAGCCGTCGTCTCGATAAGCAGATGGAGTTGACGCTCATCGGCGAGACCACCGAACTTGATAAAACCGTGATGGAAAAAATCGGCGACCCGCTGGTGCACCTGGTGCGCAATTCGGTCGACCACGGCATCGAACTGCCCGCCGAGCGCGAGGCGGCCGGCAAGAACCCAGTCGGACACATCACCCTCAACGCCTACCACCAGGGCGGCAATGTGGTGATCGAGATTACCGACGACGGCAAGGGCCTGGACCGCGAGCGCATCCGCGCCAAGGCGGTGGAAAAAGAACTGATGTCCGCCAAGGAGGCCGCCGCCCTCAGCGATGCTCAGGTTCACGATCTTATCTTTCACCCGGGTTTCTCCACCGCCAACGAGGTCAGCGACGTCTCTGGTCGCGGCGTGGGCATGGACGTGGTGCGCCGCAATATTCAGGACCTCAACGGCTCGGTGGAACTGGCCAGCGAGCAGGGCACAGGTTCAACCGTGACCATCCGCCTGCCATTGACCCTCGCCATACTCGACGGTCAGCTGGTGAAGATTGGCAGTCAGACTTACATCTTCCCGCTGGTCTCCATTATTGAGTCCATGCAGATCGGCAGGGACAAGGTCAGCGAGGTGGCTGGCGGCTGTGATGTGTTCCAGCTGCGCAACGAATTTGTGCCCATTGTGCGCCTCTATGACGTGTTCAACATCGCGCCTGTGAGCACCAAGATCGAAGAGTCACTGCTGGTGGTAGTGGAGAGCGACGGCGACAAGGTCGGCATAGTGGTCGATGACCTCGAGGCCCAGCAGCAGGTAGTGATCAAGAGCCTGGAGCAAAACTACCAGCGCATAGAAGGCATCTCCGGTGCCACGATTCTCGGCGACGGCACGGTAGCGCTGATTCTCGACGTGCCGGGGCTGGTGAAGATCGCCGGCGTCAAACACACCCAGAGCAGCAACATCATCTCCTTGGGTGCGGGTCAACGCCAGGCCGAGCGAGCGATCAGTGGCTAGTCAGACCCAAAAACAGTTTATGCGTCGATGCAGCACAAAGCAGTCTAAAGCAGCAGCGACAAGCGCCATGATAAAACAGCTTGGCAAGGGAGGGACCCGCCGCGCTCTGCGCGAACGGCGTCAGCATTTAATGGTAGGAGCCTTACTATGCAAACGGTAAAAGCCTCGAATAATACGGAGGCTAACGACGTGAACGTGAACACGGTTGACGACAGCGACCAGTACCTCACATTTATCATGGCCGAGGAAGAATACGGCGTCGATATCCTCTGTGTGCAGGAGATTCGCGGTTGGGAGTCGGCCACGCCGCTGCCCAATGCGCCGCCACACATAAAAGGTGTGATCAATCTGCGCGGCACCATCGTGCCGATCGTCGACCTGCGCCAGTGCTTCGGCATGGCCGCCATCGAGTACACGGGTGTGACCGTGGTGATTGTGCTCAAGGTGGAGCTGGAGAAGGGCAGCCGCATCATGGGCATAGTGGTCGACGCGGTTTCCGATGTTTACACCCTCGCCGAATCGGAGATGAAAAACGCCCCGGATCTCGGCGACGCCATCAGCACCGATTACATTCGCGGGCTGGTCAGCATCGACGAGAAGATGGTGATACTGCTGGAAATCGATCGCCTGTTAACCATGGACGACCTGCCCAACCTTGAAGAAGTTTCCAAGAAAATATTGGAGGCCGTCGATGAATAAACCCTCTGCTACCCGCACCACCTGTCACCTGCCAAGCGGCAAGCGACGCCTCGACAGCGGCTAGTTCCCCCAGACGCAAGTCAAGGGAACAGCGGCATAAAAAAATATGGACAAAATACAATCGTGAGGCAAGACATGGGAATCCAGACAGCATTAGCGTCCCTGACCGGGACCAGCGTGAAGGACAAGCGCGAGATGGACGCACTGCGCAAGCAGTTGGGCGAACTCAACATCAAACACCAGCAGTTGCAGCGTGACCACGAGCAACTCAATGACGAACACCAGCGCATCGCCGGCGCCCTCAAGGTGTGCAACACCTCGGTGATGATGGCCGACACAGACCTCAACATTGTCTACATGAACGAGGCGGTCGAGCAGATGATGGCCGATGCCGAAGGCGCGCTGAAGACCGCGCTGCCCAATTTCAGTGCCCGCAACCTGATGGGTACCTGCGTTGACGACTTCCACCAGAAACCTTCACACCAGCGCGGCATGCTCAAGAACCTCAGCAGCGCCTATCAGACCGACCTGCCGGTGGGCGGCCTGACCTTTGGTTTAATCGCCACGCCCATCTTTGACGACGCCGGCAAACGTCTGGGCACGGTAGTGGAGTGGCTCGACAAGACCGAGCAGCTGAAGAAGGCCGCTGAAGAACAGGCACTGGCCGCCACCAACGCGCGCATTTCTCAAGCGCTGGACGTCTGCGACACAGCGGTGATGATGGCCGATGACGACCTCAATATCATCTACATGAACAAAGCCGTGCAGCAGATGATGGGCGCCGCCGAGGCAGAGCTGAAGACCGCGCTGCCCAACTTTAACGCCAAGACCCTGATGGGCACCTGCGTCGACGACTTCCACCAGAACCCGGCGCACCAGCGCGGCATGCTCAATAATCTCCGCGACAGCTACCGCACCGATCTGCCGGTGGCCGGTCTCACCTTTGGTTTAATCGCCACGCCGATTTTTGATGAGAATAATGAGCGATTGGGAACCGTGGTGGAGTGGCAGGACAAGACCGCCCAGCTGAAGATTGATGCTGATCTGGTGGACCTGGCCACAGAGAACGCCCGCATCAAGCAGGCGCTGGACGGCTGCGACACCTCGGTGATGCTGGCCGATGACGACCTCAACATCATCTATATGAACAATGCCGTACACAAGATGATGCAGGACTGTGAGAAACAGCTGCAGACGGCGCTGCCCAACTTCAACGCCAAAACCCTCATGGGCACCTGCGTTGACGATTTCCATAAGAACCCGGCGCACCAGCGCGGCATGCTCAAGGATTTGAAAACCACCTACCGCACCGACCTGCCGGTGGGCGGCCTCACCTTTGGCCTGATCGCCGTGCCCATCTTTGATGAGGCGGGCGTGCGCCTCGGCACCTCGGTGGAGTGGCAGGACAAGACTGCCCAGCTGAAGATTGATGCTGACCTGGCCGAGCTGGCCAAGGAGAACGCCCGCATCAAACAGGCCCTCGATGGCTGCGACACCTCGGTGATGCTGGCCGACGCCGACCTCAACATCATCTACATGAACAACGCCGTACACAAGATGATGCAGGGCTGTGAGAAGCAGCTGCAGACGGCGCTGCCCAACTTCAACGCCAAAACCCTCATGGGCACCTGCGTTGACGACTTCCACAAGAATCCCGCGCACCAGCGCGGCATGCTCAAGGATTTGAAAACCACCTACCGCACCGACCTGCCGGTGGGCGGCCTCACCTTTGGCTTAATAGCCACGCCAATCTTTAACGAGGCAGGCGAGCGTTTAGGCACCTCGGTGGAGTGGCAGGACAAGACCAAACAGCTGGCTTTCGACGCCGAGCTGGCTGCGACAGCCGCCGCCAACCTGCGCATCAAGAACGCCCTGGACGTCTGCGATACCTCGGTGATGGTGGCCGACGCCGACCTCAATATCATCTACCTCAACGAGGCGGTAAAACAGATGATGGCCGAAGGTGAGGGCGCCATACGCACCCAGCTGCCGAACTTCAGCGCCAAGGGCCTGATGGGCACCTGCGTTGACGACTTCCACAAGAACCCGGCGCACCAGCGCGGCATGCTCAAGGATCTGCGCACCACCTACAAGACCGACCTGCCGATTGCCGAGCTCACCTTTGGCTTGATCGCCACGCCGCTCTATGACGACAACGACGTGCGTCTGGGCACAGTGGTGGAGTGGGACAACAAGACCGAGCGACTGGCCAAGGAGGCGGAAGAAAAACGCGTGGCGGATGAAAACCTGCGCATCAAGAACGCCCTGGATGTGTGTAATACCTCGGTGATGATGGCCGACGCCGATCTCAATATTATTTATCTCAATGAATCGGTGAAGAAGATGCTGCGGGTACGCGAGGGCACCATTCGCGGCCAGCTGTCGAACTTCTCGGTCGACAACCTCATGGGTTTCAACGTCGACAACTTCCACAAGAATCCGGCGCACCAGCGCGGCATGCTCAAAGAGCTGCGCGATACCTACACCACCGATCTGCCGATCAATGGCCTGACCTTCGGGCTGATGGCGACGCCGCTCTGGAACAGCGATGGCGAGCGCCTGGGCACAGTGGTGGAATGGGACGACAAGACCGATCGCCTGGCGGTGGAGATAGAGGAGCGCCGTCTGGCGGCGGAAAATGCGCGGGTCAAGCAGGCGCTCGACAGTGTCTCGGCCAACGTCATGATCGCCGACCCGGACTTTAACCTCATCTACCTTAATGATGCCGTGCTGGGCATGATGCGCAACGCCGAGTCGGATCTGCGCAAAGATCTGCCGGCCTTCGACACCAACAAGTTGATGGGCGCCAACATCGATGTGTTCCACAAGAACCCGGCGCACCAGCGCAACATGGTCGGCGCCATGACCAGTACCTTTACCGGTGAGATAGTTGTCGGTGGTCGTACCTTTAAGCTGACCGCCAACCCGATTACCGTCGACGGCAATCGCCTCGGCACCGTAGTGGAGTGGGTGGATCGCACGGCCGAGGTGACCATCGAGCGAGAGATCGACGTGGTGATCGAGGCCGCCGGGCGCGGCGACCTCACCCAGCAGATCTCGCTGGACGATAAAGACGGTTTCTTCAAGAACCTCAGTGGCGGTTTGAACTCGCTGGTGAGCACGGTGGAAGTGGCGCTCAACGATACCCTGCGTATGCTCGGGGCCATGTCGCGCGGTGATCTCACCGAGCGCATCACCCGTGATTACCTGGGCTCGTTTGGCCAGTTGAAAGACAACGCCAACACCACCGCCGATAAACTCACCGATGTGATTGGCAATGTGCGCAGCTCCAGTGGCGCCATCAACTCGGCGGCCAACGAGATAGCCCAGGGCAACGCCGACCTCAGTCAGCGCACGGAGGAACAAGCTTCGAGTCTGGAGGAGACGGCTTCCAGCATGGAAGAGATGACCTCGGTGGTGAAGCAGAGCGCCGAGAACGCCTCATCCGCCGACGGCTTGGCCAGCGAGGCCAAGACCAAGGCCCAGCGCGGCGGCGAGGTGGTGAGCCAGGCGGTGGTTGCCATGGAGGACATCAACACCTCCAGTAAGAAGATCGCCGACATCATCGGTGTCATCGATGAAATTGCCTTCCAGACCAACCTGCTGGCACTCAACGCGGCGGTGGAAGCGGCGCGGGCCGGTGAACAGGGCCGCGGTTTCGCGGTGGTCGCCGGTGAGGTTCGCAACCTCGCCCAGCGCTCCGCCGGTGCGGCCAAGGAGATCAAGGACCTGATCCGCGACAGTGGTGACAAGGTGGAGGACGGCACCAAGCTGGTGAACGAATCCGGTGAGACGCTGCAGGAAATTGTCGAGGCGGTGGACAAGGTCAGCACCATGATCCGCGAGATCTCCGAGGCGGCTCAGGAGCAGACCTCGGGCATCGGCCAGGTCAACACCGCCATCAGTCAGATGGACGACATGACCCAGCAGAACGCGGCGCTGGTGGAGGAGGCCTCGGCGGCCGGTGAAGCCATGGCCGAGCAGGCCCGCGGCATGAGCAGCATGATGGAGTTCTTTGTGGTGGATGACAGTGGCTCTCACGGCGGTGCAAGTGCCGCACCGACCTACTCCTCGGCGAGTAACAGCCGTGTCAGCAGTGTCAGACCGAGTGCGCCTCGCCCAAAGAGTTCGGACGATGATGAATGGGAGGAGTTTTAACCCAGCCTGAGTGCTAGCCAGCCCACTGTATAATTACAGCTGGCTGGCTAACCCCACTGACGCTTGTTAGGTCTTATAAACACTTAAAATTGGACGGGAGCACTGGGTTGGCTAGGAGCGCTATGTCTTTAAAGAATGGAAATGATTCTCACGCAGAGCGTGAGTTTCCGATGACAACAGCAAACTTCAAATTGATTGCCGCCATCGCCTATAAGGTAACGGGCATAAAGCTAACCGATCATAAAAAAAATATGATTTACAGCCGTTTGTCCCGGCGTATTCGCCTGCGAAATATGCGATCGTTTGATGAGTACTGCGCGCTTATTGGGGCTAAAGGCAATGATGAAATGACCGATTTCGTCAATGCCATTACCACCAACTTGACGTCTTTTTTCCGCGAATCGCACCATTTTGACTACCTTCAGGAGACGGTTTTCCCCTACCTGTTGCGTCAAAACGCGGCATCACGGCGCATTCGTATCTGGTCTGCTGGCTGCTCTACGGGTGAGGAGCCCTATACGCTTTCCATCTGCGTGAAAGAGAAACTGGCCGTTGATCGCTGGGATATAAAAATTCTGGCCACCGATCTGGACACCAATGTTGTCGAGCATGGCAAGCGCGGTGAGTATGATGTCGATCGTATTGATGATTTGGAGCCAGGCCGAAAAAAACGCTGGTTTTTAAAGACCGCCGATGGCGAGAAGGTCCGGGTGAAACCCAGCCTGCAAAAACTGATCACCTTTAAACCCCTCAACCTGCTGAACAAATGGCCCATGAAAGGCCCGTTTGATGTGATCTTTTGCCGCAATGTGGTGATCTACTTTGACAAGGAGACGCAAAAAGAATTGTTTAGCCGTTATGCCAAGGTGTTAAAACCTGGCGGTTACCTATTTATTGGCCACTCAGAAAGCTTGCACAAAGTCTCTAGCGATTTTGAGCTGATTGGTCACACCGTTTATCGACGACTGTGAGTGGTTGTCAACTGTGTCAACTAGGGAATAAAGCGTGACGCTACAGGGCGAATTGCCTAAGCCTCTGGCTGGGTTTGAAGATGTAAACCGCTACTGGGATAGGCGCATGCAGGTCCCGGCTGCGAAAATTATGCCTGGGGAGTTCTATGTCAGCGCCCAGGGCGAGATGATTTCGACGGTGCTGGGATCCTGCATTTCCGCCTGCATCCGCGACACGCGTATTGGTGTCGGCGGCATGAATCATTTTATGTTGCCTGAATCTGGCGAGCACAGTTCCTGGGCGGGCAGTGAGGTGAGCGCCTCCATGCGTTACGGCAACTGGGCGATGGAATTTTTGATCAACGCCATCCTCAAGCTGGGTGGGCAGCGCAACAGCCTTGAGATTAAACTGTTTGGCGGTGGCCAGGTATTGGCTAACATGACAGACATTGGCCAGCGAAACATTGAATTTGCGTTCGACTACCTTAAAAATGAGCGGCTAACCATAAGCGCGCAGGACGTGGGTGGTACTCTGCCGCGCAAGGTGTTGTATTTTCCCGATACCGGTGCGGTAAAGATAAAGAAATTGAAGAGCCGTCACAACGACACGGTTGAACGCCGCGAGCAGGAGTACATTCGCTCCATCGCCAAGCCACCTGTTGCGGGTGAAATTGAGCTCTTTTAGGGATGACTATGATTAAAGTATTGATCGTGGATGATTCGGCCTTGGTGCGCACCATGCTGACTGAAATTCTTCAGTCGAGCCGCAACATAGAAGTGGTGGGCGCCGCTCAGGACCCGCTTGAAGCCCGCGAGATGATCAAGCAGCTCAAGCCAGATGTGCTGACGCTGGACATTGAAATGCCGAAAATGAACGGCATTGCCTTTTTGGCTAACCTGATGCGCCTGCGCCCCATGCCGGTGGTGATGATCTCTACGCTGACCCACGCCGGAGCACCGGCGACCTTGGAGGCTTTAGGTCTTGGCGCTGTGGACTTTTTGCCGAAGCCTAAGAACGATGGCGATTGTGGGCTGGAAGAGTACCGAGGCAGCATCATTAATAAAGTGATGATGGCCGCCAAAGCCAACATCTCCTGTCGTGCACTGGGCGCGCCGAGCCAACCCGTGAAACTGCCCGTTGCCGGCGGCCGTTTGCGCGCTAATTTTATTTGCGCCATTGGCGCCTCGACGGGCGGCACCGAAGCCATCAAAGATGTTTTAACGGCGCTGCCCAAACAGGCGCCGCCGATAGTCATTACCCAACACATACCGGCAAGTTTCAGCAGCTCGTTTGCCGAGCGCTTAAACAACTGCTGTGAAATTAATGTTTTCGAGGCAGAGGATGGTCAGCCTATTCGGGCTGGTTGCGCCTATGTCGCCCCCGGGGATAAACACCTGTTGGTCGGTCGCTCATCTTATGGTTATGTCTGCAAGCTGCTCGACAGTGAACCGGTTAATCGACATAAACCCGCGGTGGAGGTCTTGTTTGATTCGGTGTTGAACGAGGTGGGCAATAAGGCACTGTCGATCATGTTAACGGGAATGGGCGCCGACGGTGCCCAATCTATGTTGGCGATGCGTGAAGCGGGTTGCCATACGATAGCGCAAGATGAAGCTTCCAGTGTTGTCTGGGGCATGCCTGGCGCGGCCGTAAAGTTGGGCGGTGCCGAGGAGGTGTTGCCACTGGGCAAGGTGGCGGCGCGTATTATGGCCCTGGCGTATGAGAAATAGCCTGACCATATAACCCTAGCCATTAAGAAAGATTAATTGCTGGGGCTATCACTGAGTTGCGTTTGATATTAGTCTATGCTGAAAGTGCGCCGCTTCTTGTTGTCATAAGAAGTGAGTCTAGCACCCTATAGTGACGAAGGAAGGGGCCTGGTAGCGGCAAACTGTGCCGCAGGTTTCGTTTTGTAAACTGGACGATTAAAATTTATTAGAGGCGTGTTATGTCGATTGTTTCGAGTGTATCGGATGACGGTAAGGAATTAGTGATCTCTATTCAGGGACGTTTTGACTTCAGTGCTCATCAGGATTTTCGCAATAGTTACGAAGCCCTTGCGGTGCAGCCCTCTCATTACCGCGTCGATATGGATGAGACCACCTACCTGGACAGTTCCGCTCTGGGTATGCTGTTGTTGTTGCGCGATCACGCTGGCGGTAATACGGCCAGTATTGAGATCATTAACTGCAGTTCTGATGTCAAAAAGATTTTAACCATTTCAAACTTCGAACAACTGTTTACCATTCATTAATCTTCCGCTTCGATAGCCGAAGAGGAAGAGCGAATCATGGCAGAGCAGGGCGTTCTGAAAGTTCTGATCGCTGACGACACGGACAGTGATCGGCTAATACTGGAGTCCATTGTTAGACGCGAGGGGCACTCGGTTGTCTGCGCTCGCGACGGGCTGGAAGCCGTAGAGCTGTTCAAGGCGAGCGCGCCTGATATTGTTCTACTGGATGCGCTTATGCCACGACTCGATGGCCTGGGCGCGGCAAAACAGATTAAAGAGTTAGCCGGCGATGAGCTGGTGCCGATTATTTTCCTCACCTCACTGACCGATACAGACTCCCTGGTGAAATGCCTGGAGGCGGGTGGTGATGACTTCCTTTCCAAGCCCTACAATCGTTTTATCATCCAAGCCAAGATCAAGGCTTTCAAGCGCATGCGTGAAATGCATGTCACCTTACACCGTCAGCGCGATGAAATTGCTTTGCATAATGAGCATCTACTGCAAGAGCAAACGGTTGCCAAACAGGTGTTTGATAATATTGCCCACTCTGGTTGTCTAGACGCGGCCAACGTCAAGTATCTACTTTCTCCCCTGGCTGTGTTTAATGGCGATGTGTTGGTCGCGGGCATTCGGCCGTCGGGCAGCATGATGGTTCTGCTGGGCGATTTTACTGGGCACGGTTTGCCCGCTGCGATTGGGGCCATGCCACTGGCTACCTCATTCTACGGTATGGTGCAGAAGGGTTTTGCCCTGGTGGATGTGCTGCGGGAAATTAACCAGAAGTTGAAATCCATCCTGCCGATCGGTGTGTTTTGCTGCGCTTGCATTGTCGATATTGATTTTGTTAAGCGCCGCATAAAAGTATGGAATGGCGGTCTGCCCGACTGCTACCTCTACCGCGAAAAAACCGGTGAGATAGAAACCGTACGCTCGACCCATCTACCCTTAGGTGTGTCAGACGATAAGGCTTTTCGTGATGACTGTGTGCACCTGGAAATGGAGCTGGGGGATCGCTTCTTTATGTGGTCAGATGGCATTGTCGAGTCACGCAACCAGGAAGGAGGCATGTATGGCGAGCAGCGCCTACAGCGTGTTTTCGAGCGCAATGGCGCCAGTGGTCAGTTGTTCGATGAAATAATTGAGGATGTTCACAGTTACAGTGGTGAGGCCTGTCGCGATGACGACCTGTCTTTGCTTGAATTAAAAATGGTCGAGCCCCATCAGGTACACGCCAGCGCGGATGCTCTGTCGGGCCATGTTTCTACAGGACTCATGGAATGGGTGTTGGACTTTGAGATTAAACCCTCGACTTTTAGACTGTTTGATCCGCTGCCGCTGTTACTGAATATTCTTGTTGAGGTGCCGGGGTTGCGACGCCACAGTGGCAGCCTGTACACCATCTTGGCTGAGCTCTACTCCAATGCCCTAGAGCATGGGGTGCTGGGTTTGAATTCCGAGTGGAAGGAAACCCCGGAAGGCTTCGCGCGTTATTATGCGGAGCGCAATGCTCGACTGGGTGAGCTGGTGGATGGCTTTGTGAGTTTCCACCTATCCCATAACACGACGGCCGATGGCGGTTCTTTATTGATCCGTGTAGGCGATAGTGGTGAGGGCTTTAGCCACGCCGATAAACTCAACAATGAACATAAAACCGATGGTTACAGTGGCCGCGGTATTCCTCTGATTCGCACATTGTGCGAGTCTTTGCGCTATATTGACAGTGGTAGCCAAGTGGAGGCTGTTTTTAGTTGGTCTAATGACGAGTGACCTCTGGAGTAGCGGGCGGGCTATTAGGTAGTATTAGCCTGAGTGTATGATAAATTTTGGAATTGATGATGACTCAACCTGTTGACCTCGAAGCCTTGGCGGCTCTAAAAGACATCATGGAGGATGAGTTCACTGCGCTGGTGCAGACCTACCTCGCAGACGCGCAGGCGCGCGTTACCTTATTGCATGAACTGCTGAGCAAGCAAGATTTGGATGAGATCCGTAAAAATGCGCACAGCTTAAAAGGCAGCAGCAGTAATCTGGGCGCAAGTTTATTAACGGATCTCTGTTTTCAAGTTGAGCAACAGTCAAAGGATAACCAGCCAGACGGTCTTGATACCTTGTTGAGCCAGATAGACGAAGAATTTCTATTGGTAAGAGAGGCGCTCGAAAACTGCTAAACCTGTATTGCTTGGCGCTTTGGCGCCAGCACGCTCCCTTTGTGTGTTGACTCGAACACAGACACAGACACAGACACAGATACAGATACAGCCACAGCACAGACACAGCTACACCCCTCAGCTACACCCCTCAGCTCAGACAGTAAACCTGCCGGTTTTTAATACCTTTCCCGCCCCTGGAGTAGCAACTTGGCACTTCAGTTGCATTAGTCCGTTATCACTATGACGACTGAAATTAGCGGAGACTTATTGCCGCTAAAGATAGATAACGGCTGAGGGAAATAATGAACGCTAATCAAGCGCAAGCGGGTATTAACAGATTGCTGCAACTCGGCGAAACGGCGGCCCCTGCGGCGAGAGCAGCTCCCGTGGTTGGGCGCTCGGTCAATGAGCGCAGCTTTGATCACCATATGCAGCAGGCAGACGCAAGGGATGCCCGGGACGCACGGGCGCGGCATGAGTCGAGCCGGACCCGCAGTGAAACCCGTGATAACCAGACGGCCAGTGGCCGAGAGGATGCCGGCGCTTCTGCCCGCCGAGGTTCGGACGCCGAGCAAACACGAGGGGCACAGAGCCAGGGCGGGGCAGATGCCCAACGTGGCGAGGCGGCTGCAGAGCCTGCTGCCAAAAACGGGGATAAACGGCTTGGCGAGGCTCGGGGTGAGCCAGTTGCCGAGCAGGGCGCTAAGCCCGCTGCCACAAAGGAAACTGAGACCACTGCAGAACCCGTTGCAGGGCTGCTGCTCGAAACTGAAGTCTTGACGGAGCTTGCCCCAGAGGCCTTGCTCGGTGAGATGGGTGAACTCGCTGTGCCGGTCAACTCGGCGCTGGATGGGCTCAACGGCGGGGCTCTGGCAGTGACGGGCCAGAGCGGCCAATTGAACACAGGTGACCAACAAGACACGGATCAGCTTGAGGCGGCATTGAGCCTGCAAGGCGAAGTAACTGAGCTGGTGGGTGATCCCGCCGCTGTCGGTCAGCTCTTGCCGGTGACAGCTGGCCAGGCTGCTGACCCAGCGAGCGCCGCGACCAGCTCGATACTGCAGTCCCAAGCTGGGCTTGGGACACCTAGGCAGACGACAAACCCGAACGCTGGCGGCATTAATACAGCCCCACAGGCGGCATCAGCCGAGGCGGCGGCACTGCCTTTTTCTGCGGATGCCTCACTGTCCGCTGATGCCAATACACCTCCCAAGCTTGCCGCCACGAACATGGCTTTGAACGCTGAGCAGAACGGCCTGGTGAAACCGGCTGCAACCATGACGCCACAGGCTGACAAGTGGTTTAAAGAACTGGCCGCTGAACCGAAGGGGCCCGAGCTGAGATCCGCTCCAGTCAGTGCAGCGCCCGCTTCTGCCGTTGCCGACATGGCGAGGGCGCAGAATCGCATTGCTGCTTCAATGGCGGCCCCAGGTACTATGGGGCCATTGCAGACACAGGTGAAAACGCCCTTTGGTGCGCCCCAATGGGGCGGCGCTATGGCAGAACGCGTGGCATTTCTTGCTTCTCAGCGCGTCACGGCTGCAGAGATTCACCTGGACCCGCCCGAGCTGGGGCCTTTGCAGGTCAGGGTGGCGCTGAATCAGGAGCAGGCCAGTGTGAGTTTTGTGGCGCAGAGTGCCGCGGTGCGAGAAGCGTTGGATCAAGGGGCTTTCCGTTTGCGGGAGATGTTAGACGCTGAAGGGCTAGACCTTGTCGATGTGGATGTGTCGGGGCAGTCTTTTGCCGAGCAGGATTCAGAGGCTTCTGGCGGGGGTGAAGGTGGTGCCGGTGAGCAGGCGGTTGAAGCCGAAGAGCAGCCCGAGGTCGCGCCCATGAGACTCAGCTTGGTTGATCACTTCGTTTGACCTTGTTGGTTTGAACCTAGCCTTACCTCGACTAAACCCCATTAAGCACAGGCTTGATGGGTTTTTTGCTTTCTAGTAGCTCGATATTTGGGCAGTTAGTCTAAAAAGTGTGACTTGTGATGAGCGGGTTGCCTTTGTCTTATCAATCTGGGTGTAAATAATTCCGTTGTTATCACGAAATGAACTAAAATCAGGGGATGGTGTGGTCAGCTTTAGCTGGCATGCCTCTTGCTGAATAATTCATCGAGTATAGAACTGACGAGTTTTTGACATGGCCGAAGAGAATGAAGAAACATCGGAAGAGTCCGGTGGTGGTAAGAAGAAGCTACTGATATTGATTGTTGTCGGAATTGTGCTGATTGGCCTGTCGGTGGGCGGTACCTTGATGGCGATTGGCGTGTTCTCTGATGAGACACCGGCTACGGCCGAAAGCGGTGAAACTTCAGCAGGGGCTGAGGCGCCCGAAGAGGCGGTTGTTGAGTCCATGCCGGCGATCTATTACCCGCTTAAACCCACTATTATTGTTAATTTTAATGCCCGTGGGCGCCAGCGATTTTTACAGGCCGATGTCAGTTTAATGGTGCGTGAAGACGATGTGGTAGCGGCTATCGAAGAACACGGCACGATGCTGCAACACGGTTTGTTAATGCTCTTCGGCGGTCAGGATTACGGCGAGTTGCAGACGCCTGAAGGCAAAGAGTTGTTGCGACAGATGGCGCTCGAAGAAGTGCAACGCATGCTCGAGCAAGAGATTGGCAAACCGGGTGTTGAGCAGGTGCTGTTCACCAACTTTGTGATGCAGTAGCGCAAGCTCTGTGTTCGTGAACCCTAGCTGGGTTAATTTTAGCGGGAAGACAGCGTGCAGGATTTACTCTCACAAGATGAAATTGATGCGCTTTTACACGGCGTTGATGACGGTGATGTAGAAACAGAGTCGGATGAAGACGGTGAGGGTGTAAAAGCCTATGACCTCACCAGTCAAGACCGTATTGTTCGCGGTCGCATGCCGACCCTGGAAATGATTAATGAGCGTTTCGCTCGTTATACTCGCATTAGTATGTTCAACTTTTTGCGCCGCACCGCCGATGTTTCTTTGGGCGGTGTGCGGATTCAAAAATTTGGTGAATACGTACATACCTTGTATGTACCCACCAGCTTGAATATGGTTAAACTCAGGCCATTGCGAGGCACCGCCCTTATTATTTTGGACGCTAAATTAGTATTCAAAATGGTGGATAACTTTTTCGGTGGCGATGGTCGTC
>Ga0209395_1004532_pt1 | contig 16229 bp, 17 predicted proteins | sample GOMGulsemesocosm_3_FD_184635 | JGI IMG/M metagenome (GOLD analysis project Ga0209395, IMG submission 184635) | Methane-oxidizing microbial communities from mesocosms in the Gulf of Mexico - GOM9D Gulf of Mexico (SPAdes) (version 2) | ecosystem: Environmental > Aquatic > Marine > Cold seeps... | reverse complement strand
TCAAATTTAAGATGTAAAAATAAATAAAAGTAAAGTAATTCTAAAGTGGGTGCATAGCTCAGCTGGATAGAGTACTCGGCTACGAACCGAGCGGTCGGAGGTTCGAATCCTCCTGCGCCCACCACTTTAGACTCTCTTTGAGAGATACAAGCCGACATTAAGTCGGTTTTTTTGTGCCTAAAATTCGAGACTATCTTTTAATACTTGTAATCAAGTAACTCACCTTCATTTTTATTCTATTTTATTAAACCTAAAAACTTTCTAATGCACTCATAAGTAAAGGGTATAAAACAGGTAAAATAATAGAAGTTAAAACCGCGCTCACGATTAATGATACTGAAGCAAAAGCACCTATTTTTGAATTTAATTCTACGGCTCTAGCTGTACCAAGTGCGTGACATGCAGCTCCCATTGCTAAACCTTGCGCTGCTTTATCTGATACACCAATTAACTTTAAGAATGGGTGAGCAAAAATAGCGCCTAATACACCAATTAAAATGACAATGGCAGCCGCAAGTGCGGCAATACCTCCTAAAGAATCCGCTAATGTCATTGCAATTGGAGAGGTCACTGCATTTGGGGCGACGGATGCTAGAATCTTATTATCTGCACCTAATATAAAGGCCATAAATAAAGCGATGCTTGTTGAGCTGAATACGCCTAGAGTGCAAGTAATTAAAATGGTTTTAAATTGTGATTTTATATAAACAAACTCTTTATATAGCGGCATTGCCAGTACAACAATAGCTGGCTCTAATAATAAAGTTAAAGGTAAGTTACTTTTAGCATAATTTTCATAAGTACTCTCACTTAAAATTAAAACGAAGATAATTAAAAGCATTGTCAATAGGATAGGATTCAAAATTAGCCAAGTTGTTTTATTTTGAATTTTTTTAAATAATAAAAATATAACAATGGTAAGAACAATACCGATATAGATCATGATGCTGACTTATTTAGTCTTTGAAATACATGTCCCACAATCGATAAAGTGAATATGCAACTCACAATAACACTGAGACTAATAATTACTAAATTCTCTCTTATTAAACCTAAATGCTCAATCAAGCCAACTAGAGTCGGAATAAAAAGTAACGGCATATATCTCAATAAAGGGGTGGAGCAAGGCAATACAGTTTGATATTTTACAACTGAAGAAATTAATAAAGTAAAAAGAATTAACATGCCAAAAATAGCACTTGGGAATGCCAGATTTAGTGAGTAAGAGATAAATTTCCCTGTAAATAGGCAAGCTAAAATTATGGTCGCACTTATTAAATATTTGAGCATATATCAATACCAGTAGATACTTAACTAATAACCTAACATATAAACAGTAAGTTAGGTGATACCAATTCTAATAAATACATGAACAATCTAAATGGCCTAAATATTCAATAGCTACGTTACTTTCAATCCCAATAGCCAGCTATTACTCAATCAAGCGCCTTACTCTTGAAAATTTACTCTTATTTATATTAGATCACTAACTTAATAGAGTTGGTATTATGAACCATTTGGCTACCATTTAGACCTTGGTAAAAATTCTGCCTGTTGTTTTTTCTGGTTTGCATTAATAACTTTTTTAGTGTTTTTATTAAGTAATAACTTAATTTGGTTATATGTTTCTCTGGCTAAAGTTTTCCGATTATTTGAACTATGACTTGTTTGATAAAGGCGTTTTATAGCTGAGACTGTATCAGGTGATTTTTTTATAATCTGCTCTAATAAAATATTAGTTTGTTCATCTAAATCATTTGTAATAAAACTAATTAAGTTTTGTTCTAAAGCTTGCTGGGCTGCAATCGGTTCCGCATGGGTTGTTAACCATAGCGCTTGATCATAAGGCATTAGCTTAGCAAGTTGCACACTCGCTCCCATATCAGGGCATAGACCCCAACGGGCTTCCATTATAGCAAAACTACTCTCTACATGAGCTACACGATAATCAGCACCAAGTATAATTTGCATCCCACCGCCCCAACACCGACCTTGAATTTGCGCAATTACTGGAATAGGTAAAGATTGCCAGCCTAAAGTGACTCTTTGGGCTAAGTTAGCGTTACCAGGAAGCCATTTGAATAATAATTTGAAGACTTGAATTGGCTGTTTCATAACACTAGCGACATCCAAACCTGTACAGAAGTCATTACCGTTGGCTTTTAAAACGACAGCGCGAATACTGTTATCTTTTTTTATTTTTTTTATTATTTTGTCTATTGCTATAAACATAGATAAATTTAACGCATTCAGTTTATCAGGGCGATTTAGTGTGACTATGGCTATTTCATTTTCAATATTTAGCGTAATTATGTTATTACTCATCGGACCTCCTTTTTTAAACAGCGTAAAATTTTAAGACAAAAAAGTAAAGAGAACATATGAAATCTGAGGCGAAATTCAATGTCTACTCATGCTAGGTTCATTTTTCTTTTGTTAAAATGAAACGCTTAAACACAAAGTAAGGTGTTTGGGTTGTAAAGATTGAAAAGTCACATTTTGTAGACTTTTAAAATTATATAATAATTTCAATATTTCTCAGATTTAACATTATTTAGTTGAGCTATCATATTTTATCTATCAATTACATTACTTTAGTATTGATAAGTATTAGTATTAGCTACAAGGCTTTATTTTTAAATCACATAAAAACAGTTAAAGGAAGATTATTTATGTCCGCGCTTTATTCGCTTAATAAATATAATAAACAAATAAAATCAAAATTGATTCAAGGTGCATTGATATCTTCAATCGCTTTAGCTTTAACTGCCTGTGGAAAGCAAGATGCAGTGAAAAAGGAAGCACCTCCAGCTGCAGTTTCTGTTTATACAATTAAAACGGATGAAGTGGGTAATTACAGAGAATTTGTAGCTCGAACTCAAGCACATCAAGAAGCTGAGATAAAAGCACGTGTTGAAGGTGAATTATTAAAAAGGCACTTCAATGAAGGCTCTGCTATTGCCCAAGGGCAAGCGCTATTAGAGATAGACCCTGCAGAATTTCAAGCAAGCCTTACCCAGGCTCAAGCAGACCTTCGAAGTAAAGTAGCGGCTGAAAATGGCGCTAAACGAGATTTAAAGCGTGGTAAAGAAGTTGCGCAACAAGGTTTTATTTCTCAGTCTGACTTAGATAAGTTAACAACAAATGCGGCACAAACATCCGCTTCAGTAAAAGCGGCAGAAGCAGCTCTTGAAAAAGCAAAATTGAATTTAAGCTATACAAAAATTTCAGCGCCATTTTCAGGGAAAATTGGTAAGGTTAATTTTAATGTTGGTAATATAGTTGGGCCACAAAGTAATGCTTTAGCAACGTTAACATCAATTGATCCCATCTATGTGAACTTTCAGGTTGAAGAGTCTGATTACATCACTTATTTACAAAAAAATAAAAATATTAAGTCTGCAACACAAGTGCCTATGGATTTAGCGTTACGTTTACCAAATAATACGCAGTATGGGCAAATGGGTAAATTAGATTTTGCTGATACGAAGATCGATCAAGGTACGGGTACTGTAGAAATGCGTGCCGTTTTTCAAAATCCTGAAGGTATTGTATTACCTGGTTTATTCGTGACTTTAATCGTAGAAAGCCAAGATAAAAAAGCGATGTCTTTAGTACCACAAGCGGCAGTACAAGAAAATCAACTAGGTAAATTTGTATTAGTTGTTGATGAAAGTAATAAAGTTGTCACTCGTCATATCACGCTAGGGCGTCGTATTAATGCTATGTGGTTAGTTGAGTCTGGATTAGAAGCGAACGAAAGTGTGATTATTGAAGGTCTGCAAAAAGTAAAACAAGGCGTTGAAGTTAATCCTGTTGAAAAATCTGTAAATGCAATTACAGGCGTTATAAATAATATAAGCGCAAAATAGAGGCCGACTATGATCAGTAAAATATTTATCAATAGACCTAAGCTTGCCTTAGTCATTTCTATTGTGATCACATTAGCAGGTTTAATCTCTTTGGGATTATTGCCTGTTAATATGTATCCGCAAATAACACCCCCTCAAGTACAAATTACTGCGATGTTTCCCGGAGCAAGTGCACAAGTAGTTGAGGAATCGGTACTTCGCCCAATTGAAGAACAGATCAATGGGGTTGAAGATATGATGTATATCGAGTCAACCGCATCCAATAATGGCACTGCAACAATAAATGTCTTTTTTAAAGTAGGCACAGATAGTGATATTGCCCAAGTTAATGTGCAAAACCGTGTTGCTTTGGCTGAAAGTGGTCTACCTGAAGAAGTAAAACGTCAAGGTGTGAGTGTTAAAAAGCAATCAACCAGCATGTTAATGGGTATTACTTTATATTCAGATAAAGAAAATTTAGATGAAATATTTCTAAGCAACTACGCAACAAATTATTTAGCTGAGCCGATTGGCCGGTTAAAAGGTGTCGCTGCAGCTTCCGTTATGGGTGAAAAAAGCTATTCTATGCGTATCTGGTTACGCCCAGATAAAATGGCTTCTTTAGGTGTCACTGTGAGTGAAGTTCAAGGTGCTTTAAAAGAGCAAAACTTGATAGTGGCTGCTGGTAAATTAGGGGCATCTCCTTCGTTGCCGAATCAACAATTTGAATATTCAATTCAAGCTAAAGGTCGTTTACAAACAGTAGAAGAGTTTGGACAAACAATTATTCGAGCTAACCACGACGGTAGATTTGTTCGTTTAACTGATATTGCAAGCATAGAACTCGGCTCTCAAGATTATAGTATTCAGGCAAAATTGAATGATAATGACACTGCATTTTTAGTTATATATCAGCTATCAGATGCCAATGCGACGGAAGTTGCTGCGTCTGTTAAAGCGCAAATGGAAATTTTATCAGAGCGTTTTCCTGATGGTCTGAAATATTCAATTCCATTTGATACAACTAAATTTATTGAAAAATCAATTGAAGAAGTTGTAGTGACATTATTTCAAGCGGTTGTATTAGTTATTTTAGTCGTCTTTTTATTTTTACAAAATTGGCGAGCAACCTTGATCCCCTCTGTGGCCATCCCAGTTTCATTGATTGGTACCTTCGCTTTTATGATGCTGATGGGTTATTCCATTAATACCATTACTTTATTTGGTTTAGTGTTGGCTATCGGTATTGTTGTAGATGATGCCATCGTGGTGATTGAAAATGTAGAACGCTTACTTAAAGAAGAGAAGTTACCAATAAAAGAAGCGGTAACAAAAGCAATGCAGCAAGTTTCAGGACCAATTATTGCAACGACCTTAGTATTGCTTGCTGTTTTTATTCCTGTCGGTTTTATGCCAGGCATTACGGGCGAGTTATATAAACAATTCTCTGTCACCATCTCTTTTGCTGTGATTATTTCATCGATCACCGCGCTGACTTTAAGTCCTGCTTTATGTGTATTGTTATTAAATGAAAAAGCAATGAAACCGATTGCTTGGCTTGCTCCTTTAGAGCGCGGCATTAAAAAGATGACTGCTAGCTATACAAATAAAATTGATTTTTTATTAAAACGTTCAGCACGTATTGGTATTTTAGCTTTAATCATGTTTGCAGCAACAGGTTGGCTAGCTAAAGAAGTACCTACCGGTTTTGTACCGGGTGAAGATCAAGGTTACTTGTTTGTAAATGTGCAATTACCCGATGCGGCATCAAGTGGTCGTACGGCAGAAGTTATGCGTAAAGTCGGGGAGGTGATTAAGGCCGATCCTGCTGTAACTGATTTTATTAGTGTCGCGGGTTCTTCTTTATTAAGTGGCGCGGGCTCTAATAATGGCTTAGGTATTATCGTTTTAAAAGACTGGGAAGATAGAACAACGCCAGAGTTGGGTTTACGACAAGTCATTCGCCGTATTATGGGGCAATTATGGACTATGCCAGATGCACAAGTTATGGTATTCAATCCGCCACCGATCCCGGGTTTAGGTAACAGCTCAGGTTTTGAGTTTAGGTTACAAGATAGTGAAGGGCGAGATCCTATGGAATTAGCTCAGGTAATGAATGGTTTAATTTATGAAGCTAATCAAAGACCTGAACTAATGCGTGTATTCAGTACTTTTAGAGCAAATGTTCCGCAATATTTCTTAGAAGTCGATCGTAATAAAGCCAAAGCGCAGGGCGTTGTATTAAGTGATATATTTACAACTTTACAAGCTCAGTTAGGCTCTATGTATATCAATGACTTTAATCAATTTGGACGTACATACCGCGTTATGATCCAAGCTGAAACTAAGTTTAGAAAAGATCCATCTGATTTAAGGCATTATTTTGTTCGAAATTCCGATGGTGATATGGTGCCATTAACGACTTTAGCTAAGCTTAAGCCTATTTTAGGGCCAACCAGCATGAATCACTTTAATCTGTATCGCAGTGCAAGTATTACAGGTTCTGCAGCGCCGGGTTATTCAAGTGGTGAGGCGATTGCTGTGATGGAAGAGTTAGCTGAAAACTTACCTGATGGATATATATACGAATGGGCGGGTCAATCTAAGCAGGAACTTGAAGCTGGCGATTTAGCGCCTATATTATTTGGTTTAGCTATCCTATTTGTATATCTATTTTTAGTGGCTCAATATGAGAGTTGGACAATTCCGTTTTCGGTGATTTCAGCAGTACCATTAGCTATCTTTGGCTCTATGTTAACCTTATATATTTTAGGTATGGAAAATAATATTTATGCGCAAGTAGGTTTAGTCTTACTGATTGGTTTATCAACCAAAACAGCCATATTGATTGTAGAATTTGCTATGGAGTTAAGGGCGCAAGGTCAAAATATTTACGAAGCAGCACTAAATGCCGCAAGATTACGCTTTAGAGCGGTATTGATGACGGCGTTATCATTTGTTCTTGGCGTATTACCTTTAGTTTTTTCATCGGGCGCAGGTGCAAGTAGTCGTATTTTCCTTGGTATCACAGTATTAGCGGGTATGATAACGGCAACAATATTTGGTACCTTGTTTATTCCTGTATTTTATTCACTTATTCAAAGAATGCGTGAAAAGTTTAAAGGGCAACCAAGCGAAAACGCTTAAACTTGAATGTTTTTTATAAAAGCCAAGTTTTACTTGGCTTTTTTTTTGATTAAGGTATAACCATTCAATTAAATATATGAGGTAGAAAATATGGATGATCAAACACATTTGTGGACATTAGAAGAAGTTGGCAAACAAGCCTATGATGTTTTTTTAGAGTTAGCACCAGATAACTTAAAGCCTGAAGATATCGCTAAATTTAATGATGATCGTGAAGAACGTGGATTTATAGAAGAAGACATTGCAGATGAAAGCTGGAATGCTTTTGTTGAATTTGAAATAGATCCTGAAGATTATGCTCAAGTAATTGTTGGCTTAGAATATGACAGTATTGGCGTAGAGAGCCAAGATGTTATTTTTGCAAAAATATTAATCAGCAGAGATAAAGCTGCACCGTTTTGTCATGTTATTTGGAAAGATTAGGAGTTTAAAATGTATTACCGAGTATTGATGTTGGCTGGTTTTTTAGTCAGTTTCACAACTCATGCTAAAGAGTCTTTTTTTGAAGAGTTATCTGAGTATGGTCAGTTGGATGATAATGAAATTCATAAAGAAAGGCTTGGAGAGCTATTTTACGGTGATACCGAATTCGGTTTTATTGTAACTTCAGGTAATACAGACTCATTAGCTATAAAACTAAAAGCAAATGTTTTTCAAGATTTTGAAAAATGGCGAAATCAATTTAAGTTTGATAGCTTGCTCAAAAAAGATAAAAATCAAGATACAGGTGAAACTGAAAAATCTGCTGAACGCTATTTTGCATCAGCACAAGGAAATTATAAGTTAGGTCAAAAAGATGCGTCTTTTTTCATTTATAGCGATTATGAAAAAGATAAATTTAGCGGCTTAGATTACCAAACATCTTTATCATCAGGCTATGGTAATCGTTTATACTCAGGTGAAAAAAACATCTTGGATTTTGATATTGGTCCTGGAATAAACTACCAAGTTAAAGAAGAAGATACTTCAGAGGCTGGTTTTTTAATTCGCTTGGCTTTACATTGGCAAAGAAATATCTCCGAAAGAACCCGATTTAACCAAACTTTAAGCAGTGAAAAATCGTTGTCAGGGTTAAACTCAAGGTTAAAATCAGAAACATCTTTAATTAGCCAAATTAATAATGATTTTTCTTTGAAGTTTTCATATCTATATCGTTATAACTCATCACCTGAAGACGATAAAATGAATTTTGATGGTGAGACAAGCGCTACCATCGTATATAACTTTCAGTAATTTACTTAATTAGCTAAAGAGAATTAATTTTGAATTCAACACCGGTATACCAACATAAACAATATGGCTTTATTATTTTTATTCTATTAAGCTGGATCGCTTCGTTTGCTGCTTTAGCTATCGTTTTATTGGGTCCAATAATCCCCATTATTTTATTTTTGATTACCTTGGTTATTGTGGGTTTTTTATTTCATGGACTAACCATTAAAGTAACCGATGAAGAAGTATCTTGGGGTTTTGGCCCAGGTGTTTTTGGAAAAAAAATAAAATTATCAGATATTGAAGATGTAAAAGCAGTTACTAATACATTTCGCCATGGTGTTGGTGTTAGGATCACCCATGATGGTTGGGTTTATGCTGTACATGGTTTTAGTGCTGTTGCACTGGAGCTAAAAGATGGTACAGCCATTCGTTTAGGCACTAACGAACAAGAAAAATTATTATCCGCGTTAAACTCAGCGTTGGAAAAATAAAAGTTTTATAGCAAAAGGCCCATTTATTTCATTGAATAAATAGGCCTTTTGCTATTGTCATTAAGTATTAATGATTACAGTTTTCGTCATGTTCATGATGCTCATGTCCATGATCATGGCCACAACCACCAGCACTGTGTACATGGCCATGCGATAATTCTTCTTCAGTTGCATCTCGCACTTCAAGTACTTCAACGTTAAATGTAAGGTCAATGCCTGAAAGAGGGTGGTTACCATCAATTACAACATCATCACCTTGAATTTCGATTACAGTAACAGATTGCTCACCTTGATCTGTTGTTGCACGAAATTGCATGCCTACTTCTACTTCAATGCCTTCAAACATATCTTTAGAGACTGCTTGCATTAAACCTTCGTGGCGCTCGCCGTAACCATCAATAGCAGGTACTTCTATTGTGAATTTATCACCAACAGTTTTTTCTAAAAGTGCTTTTTCAAGACCAGGAATTAAAAAGCCACTACCGATTATCATTTCAAGTGGTTCATTATCAAATGAACTATCAATGGCATTTTGGTCTTTATCCATCACACTGTAGTGCATCTTTACAACTTTTTTGTCAGCTATTTTCATTTTAAAATTTCCAGATTAATTTTCTTCAATAAGGCTATAAGGTAAAGCCTTAATTGTGAATGAAGTAGGGTGTTCTTGTTTTGTTCTAAGTGGTGTGCTTAATTCAATGTCGTTTGGCATCACAGCTAAGGCATAAGCCTTATTGGTATTAATATCAAAGCTTGTTTGTAACAATTTACCAGCACGTCGCCAGTTTTCACCAAGCTGTTGTTCAACTTCAGTTGCTTCAAGCGGCTTTGTAGAATCAGTCTCTAGAATATACATAGCGCGCTTATTTTTGCCTAAAAATTTCATTCTCGCAACAGTCTCTTGACCTTTGTAACAACCTTTTTTGAAACTGATACCACCAATTGCTTGCAAGTTTACCATTTGAGGTACAAATTCAGAGATTGATTGGCTATTGAGCTTAGGTTCTCCTGCTAAAATAGCGAGGCTATTCCATTTATGTTCATTATCCAATTGAGTTAATGAAGAAGGAAGTTGCGTTAGATGTGCTTTTTCAATGCATAAAATTACACGGTTATTATCTAGCTTTATAGCCTTACCTAAACTGAAATCAGTTGCACTGTTATGTGAATTAGAAAATTCAATATTCAGCTCATCTAAAATACTTGCAAGGTCGTCACCAAATATACCAATCAGCTGGTGATTTTCATTTAGTGTGATGTCTACCTTTGCAAAAACAGCGTACTTTTTAAATTCAGCAAGCGCATTTTTAAATTCATCTTTCGATGTGATTGCAAAATAATCATCTTGATAATTAAATAGTTTTAAAATGGCCCAAAGTTTACCTTTGGCATCACACTGGCCAGCCCAATGAAATGAATCATTGGTAAATAAATTTGTATCTTGAGTTATTTGACCGTGAAGATATGACTTTTTATCTTCTCCAGTAAATTGGAGTAATTGATCCGATAAATGGCAAGAGTATATTTGAGACATTAGCTTATTAGTATCAGTTGATTTATCTGTACATAATAACGTATTTACAGTGCTAAACATTAAAAATTTGATAGAATAAAGCTAATTAAATAAAATGACAGATGATTTAGATGAGTAACTTAGATAGTAAAGCAAAATTACGTTGGGCTTGTCGCCGTGGTATGTTGGAGTTAGATGTATTATTTATGCCTTTTGTTGAAAATGCATACGATTCATTATCAGATAATGAAAAAGGCATATTTCAGCGTTTGTTATCTGGTGAAGATCCTGAACTTTTTGCTTGGTTTATGGGTCATGAAGAATGTAAAGATGAAGAGCTTAATTTTATGGTTAAATTAATCTTAAATCGCGTTAAAGTTTAACAACTTGCCTGATATAAATCCAGGCTATAAAATAACCTTTAATGAAAATAAGAAAGATATATCGCTGATCGTACTCTTTTTTATTTTCATATTTATTATATTAATCATTTCTAGTACACATGTTATTTCTTCGGCTATCAGCTTTACTACATGTTTTTTAAGCTATCTATTTTGTCATTATAAAACACATGAAATTTGGCCAGAATCAGGCTCTTTATTATTATTTTCAAAAGATAAAGTTCAAATAAATACATCTTGTTCGGATAATGACTGGATAGCCAGTGATAAGTCGTTTATAGCGCAAATATTACCATCAAGCATCCATAATGAACGTTTTATTATATTGCGGCTTAAAATGCAGGATCAGCAGTTAAAAGGTAAAACTTGGCTTATCCTTAAAAGAGAAAGTTTGAATACAGCCGATTTTACTCGGCTGCGTCGTATGTTGGTGTTTTTAAATGAAGATCGAAAAAAATAACCTTGATGTATTAAAATTCAGGATGGTTTGTTTTTTCAGGGTTTAAAATTGTTGGTTTTGGTGCTTTAAATTGTTCAGGGTAATCTAGTGTGTAATGTAATCCGCGGCTTTCTTTACGGGAAAGTGCACACTGAATAATTAACTCTGCAACCTGTACTAAATTTCTTAATTCTAATAAATTATTGCTGACTTTAAAGTTTGCATAGTAGTCTTGAATTTCTTGTTGTAACAACTCAACTCTTCTTTGTGCTCGTTCTAGACGTTTAGTGGTTCTTACGATGCCTACATAATCCCACATAAATAATCTAAGTTCATGCCAATTATGTGTAATAACAACTTCTTCATCAGAATCTGAAACGCGACTTTCATCCCAGTCAGGTATTGAGTTTAGCGCGGAAGGTTCACTTTTATCTAGTTTGGTTAAAATATCTTTAGCAGCAGCATGCGCAAAAACAATGCATTCCAATAACGAATTACTCGCCATTCTATTCGCTCCGTGTAGGCCTGTATAAGCAACTTCACCTATCGCATATAGGTTATCTAAATCAGTTTTACCATTAAAGTCTGTTACAACACCACCGCAGGTATAATGTGCGGCTGGAACAACTGGTAAAGCTTCTTTAGTGATATCTAAGCCAACGCTTAAGCATTTTGCATAAATAGTGGGGAAGTGTTCGATAATAAAATCTTTATCTTTATGACTAATATCAAGATAAACACAATTAGCGCCTAAACGTTTCATTTCAAAATCAATAGCACGAGCGACAATATCTCTCGGAGCAAGTTCAGCACGCTCATCAAAATCAGGCATAAACCGCGTACCATCAGGTCGTTTTAAGTAGGCACCTTCACCACGCATTGCTTCAGTAATTAAGAAGTTTTGTAATTCTGGGTGATATAAACTGGTAGGATGAAATTGATTAAACTCCATATTAGCTACACGGCAACCTGCTCTCCATGCCATTGCAATGCCATCACCACTGGCAATATCTGGATTAGATGTATATAAATATACTTTACTTGCTCCGCCAGTTGCTAGAGATATGAATCTAGCTGAAATTGTCTCTACTTGCTCTTCTTTTCTGTTCCAAACATAAAGACCTTGGCAATTATTTTTATCTGCTTTAGAAATAACTAAATCGATTGCATTATATTTTTCAAGCAAAGTAATATTTTCATGTTCTTTTACACGGGAAATTAAAGTTGTTTGAACCGCTTTACCTGTCGCATCTGCTGCATGAAGTATACGTCTATGGCTATGTCCGCCTTCTCTCGTTAGGTGGTAACGCTCTTTGCCAGTGCTATCGCGTTCCATATCAAAAGGCACACCTTGCTTGATTAACCACTTCATACATGATTTAGCATTACTCGCAGTATAATGCACTGCATCTCGGCTACATAGCCCGGCTCCAGCAACTAAAGTATCTTCTACATGAGAATCAACGCTATCATTTTTATCGAATACAGCCGCTATTCCGCCTTGTGCGTATAAAGTTGAACCTTCTTTTAAAGGGCCTTTACTGACAACTAATACTTTACAATGACTCGCTAAAGTTAATGCAAGAGAAAGGCCTGCCGCGCCACTGCCAATAATAACGACATCTGTATTATGGTGTTTTTTTTGGTTCATGTATTTGTATCACTTAGGTTACAATGCGTATACTTAAAGAATCTGAGACACTGATTTTAAGATTGTTTAAGTATACTTTTTATTTATTTTAAAAAAAATTGCAAAGAAATAGAACTTTTTATTTATATCTTGGTCTGATTATTTGAATTAAGACTTATTGTAATAAAAAATAGTAGTAAAAAGTAACATTGATTTTGCGAAATAATAATAGGAGTGCCGGCTCGAATGAGCGAGCAGGAATTAGATTTAGCGATAATAAGAAAGGTACAGCAAGGGGATAAAAACGCCTTCAACCTATTAGTCAGAAAATATCAGAACAAAGTTGCAAGTTTGATATCACGTTATGTGTCAAATCATGCCGATGTTTCGGATGTAGCGCAAGAGGCTTTTATTAAAGCTTATCGTGCACTACCTGGTTTTAGGGGAGATAGTGCATTTTATACTTGGTTGTATCGGATTGCTGTGAATTGCGCTAAAAATTATTTGGTGGCGCAGAAAAGAAAGCCACCTGCAAATGATATAGATGCAGAAGATGCTGAATATTATGATGGTGCACATGCTTTAAAAGTAAGTGCAACACCAGAAAATTTATTGTTAAGTGATGAAGTTAAAAAGGTGATTTTTTCAACCATTGAAACTTTACCCGACGATTTAAAAACAGCAATCACTTTACGCGAACTCGAAGGTATGAGTTATGAAGATATTGCGGTGATCATGGATTGTCCTGTTGGGACGGTAAGATCTCGTATATTTAGAGCCCGAGAAGCAATTGACAGTAAGTTGAACCCTTTAATCGAAAACGAATAAGCATCATAGTTTATAAGATGCAAAAACAGGCGAGTTAGAATATGACTATTAAGCAGTTAACCGAACAAGATAAAGCTGAAATTTCTGCATTTTTGGATGCTGAAGAAGGCATGAGCGATTTAATGGCTCAATCTGAAGCGGGAAAAACGCTAGAAAGATATTCTTTAATTGGTGATGCGATGCGCGCCGATGATAAAGATTTAATTCATTTAGATATAGCGAGTAAAGTGGCAAGTCAATTAGAGCATGAACCTATTTTTGCAGACTTTAAAAAGTCAGAGTCAAGTATACAAGTAACTAAAGATGAAAAAGCATCTGATAATGTTGTGGCGTTTAATTGGAAGAAGCCATTTAGTCAAATTGCAATAGCAGCAAGTGTTGCTATGTTTGCTATTATAGGTGTGCAAACAGTTCCCACAGATGATGCTCAAGTGATACCTGAATCATTGCCAATGTTTCAAACCGTTCCTTTTGGCGGTATGGCAACACCTGTTAGCTACTCTTCAGAGCAACCTGCACTGCAAAATGCTGCGTCAGGTTTAAGAAAATTGCAACAACAACGTATTGGTGCATTAGTTTTAGAGCATCAAAGACAGACTCGTATTGCTAGTTCAGTAAAAAAACAGCAAAATGAAGCCTTAAACGATATTGAAAATGAGGATGCCAAATAAAATAATGAGAAAACTAGCCTCTGTATGTAGTATTTTTCTTTTTATAGGCAGTATTGCGCCAGTTTACAGTAACACTGTAGTGGCGCAAGATAGCGAAATAACAGCCGAATTTAACAAAGAATCACGTCCTGAAACAGCAAAGTCACTGCTGATTAAAATGTCTGAAGCCGTTCATAAAAACAATTTTAATGCCTCGTTTGCCGTTGTTAAAGGTAATAATATGGAACCTTATAAATGGTTGCATGGCATTAATGGTAATGATGAATTAGAGCATTTAAGCTTATTAAATGGCGCAGGGCTTGAGGTTTTTAGAGTCAATGACAAAGTAACTTACTTTGAACCGAAATCAGCACCTTATACTGTATTAGCTAAGCATATTTCAGGCCCTATTCCTGACGTGCTATTTCAAGATATAACCGTATTAGAGCAAGCATATGATTTTACTTTAGGTGGAAAAGGTCGAATTGCTGGGCGTGCTGCGCAATTAGTGAAAATTGAAGCTAAAGATGAGTCTAAGTTTAATTATTGGTTATGGTTAGATTTAGAATCAACGCTGTTACTCAAAGCTGCTTATGTTAATAAAAAAGGCGAAGCACTCGAACAGCTTCAATTGACTCATGTTAGCATGACCAAACATATCGCACCTGAACTTGTTGAAATGAGCAAAAAGCAATTCCCTCCTGTAACACTCATTAAAAAAGAGACATCAACAGGAGATATAAAAGATGCACAAGGTAGTTGGCAAATAGGGTGGTTACCTAAAGGATTTAAGTTACTGAAATCCGATCGTCATAATTTAAATTTAAATAATGAATTAGCGGATTATTATCTTTATGGTGATGGTTTAATTGAAGTATCTGTTTTTGTTCAACGACCTCTACCAGGAAAAAGAAGAGGGGGAATTTTATCTTCAGGTGCAACATCTATTTTTGTTCATAATGCAGAAGGATTTGATGTATCTGTTGTTGGTAATATACCAGGGATGACTGCAAAAACAATTGCACAATCAGTTCAACGAAAATAATTTATCATTTTAACCTTGAGTAGCTTACGTGATAGAACAAACTTTAACTGTAATATCTGTTGATGGTTTTAAAGCGCTTTTAAAACCAGAAGAAAAACCAAGCTGTGAGGGCTGTAACGGTCAGTGTGGCAGTAAAATATTTAGCAAGCTTTTTGGTGATAAATCACCTGAGCTTGCTTTTGTTTTTGAAGAACAGCTTAACACTGGGCAAAAAGTTAAAATGGGACTAGATGATAGTCATGTTTTAAAAAGCTCATTGTTGATTTATTTATTACCACTTTTATTTTCTTTTGTTTTTTTGATAGTAAGCGCAGTCGCTATGTCTGTATCCGAAGGTTGGCAAATCTTATTTTCATTTATTGGAGGGGTAATTGGCTTCGTTATTGCCAAAAAACAGTTGGAAAAAGTAAGTTATGATATAAAACTCATAAAAATTTACCCAAATAGCCTACCATTAACGCAAATAGATGGTGATTAGGCGCATTTAATTGTAAAATTCCTCTTTCGCGCTATTGTCGTTATTAATAGCTGTCCTTTTTTTTATAGTAGTATTGAATCCAGTTTATGAAGCATATCCGTAATTTTTCGATCATCGCCCATATTGACCATGGTAAATCAACTCTTTCAGATCGTCTGATCCATTTTTGTGGTGGTTTATCAGACCGCGAAATGCAAGCTCAGGTTTTGGATTCAATGGATATTGAGCGCGAACGTGGTATTACCATTAAAGCACAAAGTGTAACTTTGGATTATAAAGCTAATGATGGCGAAACATACCAATTAAATTTCATTGATACACCAGGTCATGTAGATTTCTCATATGAAGTATCTCGTTCTTTAGCGGCTTGTGAAGGCGCATTGTTAGTTGTTGATGCTGGTCAGGGTGTTGAAGCTCAAACAGTTGCAAACTGTTACACAGCTTTAGAAATGGGCGTAGAAGTACTGCCTATTTTAAATAAAATTGATTTACCACAGGCTGAGCCTGAGCGTGTTTCAGAAGAGATTGAAGACATTGTAGG
>Ga0209395_1004528_pt1 | contig 16241 bp, 10 predicted proteins | sample GOMGulsemesocosm_3_FD_184635 | JGI IMG/M metagenome (GOLD analysis project Ga0209395, IMG submission 184635) | Methane-oxidizing microbial communities from mesocosms in the Gulf of Mexico - GOM9D Gulf of Mexico (SPAdes) (version 2) | ecosystem: Environmental > Aquatic > Marine > Cold seeps... | reverse complement strand
GTTAAATAATACGGCATTATTCTTACATTTTTAATAACCTCATGCCTTCCTCAATGTTGGTTTATGCTATGAATGTATTATCTTCGATGCTTATGAAATTTACTATTAATATTTTGTTCCTTTTTGTCACTTGGTGTTCGTTCTCGCAACATACTGACAGATTTAAAAAATTTACGGAATCAATTAAACCAGTTGATTCTATAATAATTGATACAAAGTTTAGAAACGGAAACCTTAAAGAAACGGGACTAATCAAAATATATGAACATGGAGATTATGACTATGAATTCTTTTCTGGAAAGCAAACTAGTTACTATAAGTCTGGAGAAGTAAAATCTATTGAAGAATTTGATTCTTTTGGTAATCTGATTAATTCTCAACTTTATGATTATAAAGGGTTCCCTTATTGCAGTAAAGAAATCATGAAAATTGATACTCAAGCAAAGAGTTTAGATGACTTTTTCGAGTCTGATAAAGATTTATTGGTTACAATGTATTTTAAAAAATATAGATTATCGCTTATACCAGGGGATTGGTTTCTACTTGAAGAAGGAAAGATTGCTAATGGAGAGATGGTTGGTGAATGGAAAAAATATAATAAAGATGGTTCTATAAAAGAAGTAACCAATCATTAAAAATATTGTAATACAAAACATAATAATGACCGAGTTTCTTACAGCTATATTAATACTTGAATGTTTTATTTTAATGATATGCTTTGGAATAGGGTTTTATCTTAATGTTTGGATTTTATGTACAGAAGAACCAAAGAAATATACATTTTCGTCAATACTAAACCCGTTTTCAACCAAAGGATATGAGGTTATATTTTCTTCTGCATCCATTTTTACATGGAAAATAGAAGGTGAAAAGTTAAGGCTTAAAAGGACGGTCAATAAATCAAGAAAAGTATTTAAAGTAATCCTTTTAATTATCGCATTAACTATTATAGCGATATTAATCAGTAGTTAAATCACATTACCTCAGACCTTGTAATCCAGCATCCACTGTACCCACACTATAATAACACCACCACACAACCCTTTCAGTCCCATTCTAAAAGCCTATATCCACCATCAGATGATAAGTTTGTCTAAAAAGTAAAAGCAGCCCGATGTGAGTTAACTCACTGAAAGTAGTGTTTCACTCATTGAGGTATCGAGTTAACTAATTATATATTTCATATAAGCTATACAGTAGTTAGATTTGAAGTATAAACTTAAAAGAAAATAGAGATGAGCACACAATTAAATTTAAACATAAAGAAACCTTGTTCAGAAAACTTCAATAGTTTTATTTCAACAAAAAATGGAGGTTTTTGTAACTCTTGCGAAAAAGAAGTCGTTGATTTTACAAATATGAGTTCTAAAGAAGTACAGAACTATTTCAAAAAGAATAAAGCTAAAAATACATGTGGAAGGTTTTATAGTAGCCAGTTAAACATAAGTAGAAATAGCAAAATTGGTTTTTTCGGGTGGCTAAGTGTAGCTTTTTTATCTATTTTTTCAATTAATAAATCAATAGCTCAAGAAACTAAAGCCAAGCTTGATATTTCAAATGATAATCCTTCAAAGTTCCAAAGTGTTTTACATCAAAAAAATGTAACTGTAAAGGGAACTGTAAATGATGATACGAATTTTCCATTGCCAGGGGCGACAGTAATTCTAGAGGGAACCACAATTGGTACTCAAACTGATTTTGATGGAAATTTTGAATTTCCAGAAAAGTTAAAAAAAGGAGATGTACTTGTCTTTAGTTATGTTGGCATGAACTCAAAAAAAGTGATAATTGACAATAAGGCTTCAAAATTAGATATGAGTTTAGAGGTTAATATGAAATTTGATGCTTGCATATTAATGGGGAAAGTAGCAACAAAAAAGGTTTATAAGTCTAAAAAGTAAAATAATGAAGTTCAAGTATATCATATATTTCATCCTAATATTTCAAACAGTAACTTATGCTCAAGTTTCAAACTTTAAAAATACAAGTTTTATTAAGGCTGATGGGATTGCTAAAAAGCATAAGGGATTTGAATTAAATAACCTATCGTTATTAGCACATAAGTTAACAAACGACTTAGATACTGATGTTGAAAAGTTTAGAGCTATATATACTTGGGTTTGCCTAAATATTCAAGGTGATGATGTATTACATAATAAAGTAAGCAGAAAAAGAAGTAAATATAGAAACGATAGTATTTCATTTTTGCAATGGAATAAAGAATATAAAAAACACATCTTTAAAAAATTACTAAAGCATAAAAAAACAATGTGTACTGGGTACGCATATTTAATTAAAGAACTTAGTTATTTGGCAAACATTAAATCTGTAATAATTAATGGTTATGGAAGGTCAGTAGATTCTAATGTTAGTACATTGGAAATTGCTAATCATTCATGGAATGCTGTCAAATTAAACAATAAATGGTATTTGTGTGATGCAACTTGGTCTAGTGGGTTTATGGATGGAAATGGTGTTTTTATTGAAGACTATAATGATGGATACTTTTTGACTGAACCTTCATTGTTTAGTAAAAATCATTTTCCCCTAGAATTAAAATGGCTACTAACTAGTAAAGTAACGGCTAAAGAGTTTGTGAAATCACCTTTAGTTTATGGAGAAGCTTTTAAATACAAGATAGCACCTATCTTCCCAAAAGAAATGAATGTCTCTGTTATGAAGGATAAAGAAGTTAAATTTAGTTTTAAGTCCTCAGAATTTCAAGAAAATAAAAAACTTACTCTTATTCATTATCTAGGAGCAGAGGAAAAAACATTTGATATATATGATGTTAAGAATAAAAATGGGTTAGTTACTTTTAATTCTAAATTTAAGTATAGAGGAAAATATGATATACATTTAAAAATCGACAATGATATTGTAGCTACATATATCTTAACTATTAATAAGTAAACCAGTTTTGTAAGAATAAGTCCACTTAGTAAGAATCTTGGTTTTCAAACATGAGGAAGAAGAAGTTTTTCTTTGGGACGAGGATAATCCAACCACCACACAGCCCATTCAGCCCCTCCCTAACAGCCTTTATTCCATCTTTAATTATATTCCAAGTAATCTTATCAAAAGTCGTGCATATGTACTATTTTTGAGTAAAAAAATGGATATGCTCTATTAATTCAACATATCAGATTGTTAAGCATAATTAAAGTAAAATTAAAAGATGATTTATAAAAAATTGGTTTTATCCTTTTTTCCAAAAATATATTGGGTTTTGTTAATTATTGGAATCTTAGCTAGAACCTCAGATAACTTAATTGTGTTATCAAACGTAATCTTAAATTTAATTGCACTTTTCTTTTTTATTAGGATAGGTGTGGTTTTACATGAAATTGGACATTTAGTATGTGCAAAATTAGCTGGAGGAACACCAAAAAGAATGATTCTTGGCTATGGCCATGAAATCATTAGGTTTAATTTATTTAATATTAAAACTGTAATTAATGAATCTTTTAAAGGTGGAGCAGCAATTGCATCTTTCAAGCACACAGACTTTTTAAAATTAAGATACTTATTTTATGTTTCTGGCGGTATTATAACCAATTTCCTTTTTTTCTATTTATTTCTCCAATTATTCGGTTTAAATCTTAATCAAATATCTGCAATAAATGGTATTGATTTACCTTCAGCCTTTATTATCTCAAATGCTGTATTAGTTATAATAGGTCTAATACCAGGTTATGTATATCATCAAGGTATAAAAATGCCTAATGATGCCTTAACTTTAATAAAAATCCCATTCATGACCCCCGAAAGTCTTAAACAAAATTTAAACGTTGGAGGTTTATTTGATGCTTTAGAGTTTTTTGAAGATAAAAAATTCGACAAAGCTATTAAGATTTATGAAAGTCATTTGGATGAAGAACAAAATCAAATTTTAATAAAAGTAAATTTGAGTATTATGTACTTGAAAAAAGAGCTATACGATAAATCTATTGAATTGCTGAAAAGTTGTGAGAATAACGAACTTGATAAAACTCATAAAGCATTTGTCAGTAATTCCCTTGCTTGGTTATATCTTATAAAGAAGGATATTAAGAACGCTGATAATTATTCTAAAATAGCAGTATCCTTAAACCAAAAAGAAAAAAACTTTAAAGGTACTCGTGGTTCAGTATTAATTGAAAAAGGAGAAATTAAACAAGGAATAAAACTATTGACTGAAACAGTTGATTTCAATTTCCCAAACAATCAAACTATTGCAGCATCTATGTATTTAACTTATGCTTTCCATCTTAAGAAAGACCAAGAGAATAAAATAAAACATTTAGATTTTGTCACAGCTAACCTAAATGTTTTGGATGCGGATGAAGTCTCACTTTGGAACGATATAAAAGGAAAAATTGAAAAAAACTCATAACAACACCAATAAATAATACGGGTTTAATACTTGTTGTAAATTACATCTACCAAACACCACCACACAACACATTCAGCCCCTCCCTAACAGTCTCGTCCACCAATCAGAGCATAGTTGTCATAACCAAAAAAGGCAGCCCGATATGAGCTGCCTTTGGTTGTTGTTTAGATGAGTCATCAACTAATCTGACTCATTACCACCTTGGTTTGATAGTGTTTATTCCTAGTACTGATGATGTATTATCTTTTTGTGTGGGTGGTGTATATAAAATCTGTGATATTAAAGATTTTCTTTTCCCACTTTTTTTCCAGCTTTTATTTCATAACTAGTATAAAAACTAAAAAAAACTATTTTTTCAATATCTATTTTTTTTCTTTCATCTAGAATAAAATCAGTATTTATTACTTTAATATGCAACTCACTATTTTCTATTTTTTCAAAAACCCCTACATAATATGAATTAATCTTCTTTTCTAAAGAAACAGCAAGAATTTTAAAACTTGAAAAAAGATGAAGACATGAATAAAAAGTTTCAGTATCATTTACTTCAGGAAGAATATTAAGGTAATCTTCCAAATTATCTTTTTCCATAAATAAGTCTTTTTTTACATATACAGAATAAGAATCTACATCTTCATTTCTAAAAACACTAAAACCATCAAACACCCCTTTATCTAGATTGTAATTAACTATTAACCAAAAAGAGTTTGTTGCCTTAATACAAACTCCTGAGTAAAAAACAGTTTCATTAAAAAGACTAATTTCAATTACTCTTTTTTTATCTATAACTTTATTCAAATCCATATTAATTACCGTATTTATTAGGGTTAACTTTCTTCTTATACTTCTTGTTACTTTTACCTTTTTTATTATTTCTCTTGTTCCCAGTATTTCCTCCACTTCTAGGGTCTGTATGTCTTTGTTTTGTGGATTTAGAAGAACTACTACTATGTTGAACGTTACTTTGCCTATCTTCTTGTTCTTGAACTTTTTCGGATTCTGTTTTTGCAAATTCTAAATTAAAATAACCATCTACTTCAGCTGGAGTTATTAAATTCTTTAAAGCATTATAAAGCATACCTGCCGCTAATAAATCGGCTGGACCTATCAATGGGCTATCTCCTTGTGAGGTAACTACTGCAGCTGTAGCTGCTGTAGAAAATTCTTGACCCTTACTTGGGGCCATATCTTTTGTCATATCTCCTTGAGATGATTCAATAGCTATTACTGTATCATTTTCACCTATTTCATCTTGACTAGAACTACTGATTGTTCCGTCTTCATTAAAACTTTTAACACTTTGGTTTTGGTCAATACCAACAAATGATTCAGCAATATATTCTCCGTCTATACCCGCATCATCTAAATCTTGTTGACTAGTTATATTTTCATCATAAACAATATTTCCATCACCGTTTTCATACCAGTCAGTTGCTTGCATTCCATCTGGGTCAATATAAAAAATTGGATTGTTTAAAGCATACGCATAAGGAGAGAATCTTCTAGATGTTTCCGATAATGGGTCAACGTTCATCCATCTACCCAAAGAAGCATCATAATTCCTAGCACCATAATCATGCCAGTTCAATCCTAGTTCTTCATTAAACTCCATCCCATTATAATCGAACTTATGGTCACGTCCAGTAATTACATTATTATACCCTTTATGTTTCAGTCCAAAAGGATAGTAGTTACTTTCTTCTCTAATCTCATTTCTATAATCATAATCACCATCAATATCTGTGTTTCCTCTTAAAATAGCTATATGACCATCTCTGTTGTCATCTGCGTAAGATAAACGGATATTCCCTAAATGGTCTTTATATTGGTATACATGTGTAAAGCTAGTAGTAATTATTGGCTTTTTACCTCCAGTTGAATTAGTATTCTTCTCAATATACCCTTCTGGGTGGTTAAAGAATTCTAGGGTAGTACTTGATTGACCTGAACCTTGGGTATAAACAAAGTTGCCAGCATAAAAAGTAGTTCTTCCACTAGATAAGTTCGCTTCTTTAGAATACTTTTTAAGTTTTACACCTGTAGCATCATACACATATTCTATTATACCTGCGCCAGAAATATTTGGGTTATTGTTTTCAAACGTAACTGTTACAGGTAAGTTTAAATGATTATAAGTAATATCAGTGATTTTTTTATTATTATCCACTGTCATATTACCATTATCGTCATAAGCATAATCATCTCCAACTGTATTTCCATCTTTAAACCCTTCATGAATTGAAAAATCAACAACTGATTTCAATTGATTTGAATTTGGAAAATAATTATAAGTCAAATAATCAATAGGCGCAGTTGAAGTACTTACTAAACCATTTCTATTTAGAGTTTTGATATTTCCATTTTTATCATAACTAATCCCGCTTAAACCATAACGATTATTAGCAGTTACATCTGCATCTTCGTTATAGACTCCTTTTTTTATTCTATTTAAAGCATCATATTCATATGAATAATAACGCTTATTATTATCACTAACACTCTTCCATTGGGTCTCTGCAATATTTCCATTAAATAATTCAGTACTATTGCTTAGGTCTTTAGTATTATAATTTAACCTAAAGGCAAACAAATCAGTATTAATTCCTAGCCCTAAATTATCTATATCATTAATATCTTTTAACCAACCTCTTATGTTGTAGTTATAATCTACTGTTTGTAAAGCTTGTCCTTCAATAATGTTTATATCAGCTAAGTATAAATCTTTAATATAACTTCCTAAAGCACCTAAACAACCATCTACAATTAAATCATTTGGTGTAACATTAGGTGTAAAATCAAATTCTACTCCATTCTTTTGATAACTAATAGTTGTACCAATACGTTCTACTCTAAAGGTATCACCAGCTTCAAAATAAACAGCTGGAATCAATATTTTTATATCACCCTCTTCATATATACTAATCGCTTTAGTAGTTCCATATCCTGTATAAATAGCATAATCGATTTTATCATACGCATTACTTAATGTTCCTGTAGGGTCAGACAAACCTATCATGTTAATCTTGTCAGTTGCTGTAACAGTGTATTCAACAAAACCGTCACCTGTTATCTTGTCAACAGATTCTATATTACCTGTCCATGAAGCATCAGTAACTTTTGTTAAGTATTCTCCTTCTTTGAACACATTAACTAAATTCGCTAAGTTCTCGGATGTAGTATGATTTTGAACTCCTGTTTTCTTTGCTTTTAGCTGTCCTAAAGCATCGTATTCATTTGCTACTATCGTAGTATAACTCCCTCCATTTATAGATTGTTTTTGTGCTAACAATCTGTTTTGATGGTCGTACGCAAAAACATCTTCGGTAAGTATTGTTGTTTGCCCAGTTTTAGTATGAATAGCCTTGGAATATTTAACATTTCCAATAAAATCATAAACAGAACTAACTGCATCTGAAGTTTGCAAATATGGATTGTCAGAAGCTACGTAGATTGGTCTTGCTTTTTCATCATAATGTGTAGCTGTTGTAATCCAATCATTAGTATCCAACACACGTACTTTACTCCCTGTAGCCAATCCTTTGTTATTCGCTGTAATTGGAGTGCTCTCTACAGTATAATATACCATAACATTACTAATTGCCCCTCCATTATAAAGAAAAGAACTATCACCTACTAATGTTGACGTATCTGTAATAGTCAAAGCATAAAATACCTCTCCATTTTTTTTATACAACATTTGATTTTCACTACGTTCTACACTAAATATATCCCCAACCTGATAAAAATTTGGGGGAGTAAAATATTTAGCAATACCATTTTCGTAACAACCTACTTTATTATCTATAAAATAACCAGTGTAAATAGCATAGCCCATGGTATTATAATGATTGTCAGGGGTATTGTTTACATCTGTTAAACCTACCATAATTGGACTTGTATTACTATCATGAATTACGGTATATGAAATCCCACCATCTCCTGTAATAGTTGCTTCTGTGTCAAAACTAGCATTCCACCCATAGATTCCTGTTTTATAAATAATACCATTATTTTCTTCTACACCATTTTGTGGGTCATTAACAATTTTTGAAGAACCATCTAAAGATAACGTTGTATCGAATTTATAATCATCATAATAATTAATAGTTAACAATTCTAGGTTATTACCATCAAAAGGAAATGTTCTTTGGTAAGTATACAATAAAACCGTTCCTCCAATAGTATTACCAGCCCAAGGATTTTCAGAAGTTATATGCTTTATTTCACCTGGTTGTCCAACAAATGCTGTAGCCTGTGTTTGTAAATCAACTCTTGTAGCATTTATGTTGTAAAACCCTGTATATACGACTCTTCCAAAACCATCATATTTTGTAAACAACCATTTGTTTAGAGCTTTTAAATTCTGGTCTTGAGTAAGTATAGGTCTATCTAGGTTATCATAAATAATATACTCCTTACCTTTACCAGGTATCTTCTTTTCTATTAAACGGTTTCTGTTATCATATTTATACTGATAACCTAAATTATCTAATACTAGAGTATTAATAGTACTCCCTGTAAGAATAGAGTCTGAAGCTTCAGGAGATAATACATATGTAAGATTCCCAAATTCATCATATATATATTGAGTGTTTAATTCCACATCTATAGTTCCAAGACTATCTTTTACATAGGTACGTTTTAAAATAACACGCCCTTGTTTATCTTTAAACTCTTCAGTGGTTCGAGATTTTCCATCTGCAATAGTCCAATTCTCATCTTTAGTAATGGTTTTGTATAACTCAGCAGCAGCATAATAGTTGTTATATACCAATTGAGGCTCCATATATTCATTACCAACAAAGGTTGCCTTAAAGTATTTAACTGAATCATTATCTGTATTTGCCTGATAATCGAATTTTATAGTATGTCCTGAAGTTAAACTCCAATCTTTCCCTGGAGCTGCTTGTTGCATCACTCTATTTAAAGGTGAAGCTTCATATTCTACTTCGCTAAATGGATTAAGCAATAACGCATCTAAATCATCAGCATAATTAGCCTCGTAATAAGCATCCGTCTCTGCAGAAGTGCCAGTCCTATAATCTAGTGGAATGGCTCCAGTTACAGCATATGGCAAATGTGTTTTGGCTTGCCTTCCTAGGGCATCATATTCAACATGACTAATTATATCTTGACCATTACCACCTGCTTTATATGCATTGGTCTGTATTGGTCTACCTAACCCATCATAATAGGTAACCTGTTCTATTTTGTCTGCTGCTAAAGCCTCTATAGTATCTTGAATGGCTTTTTTATAGGTAGTTGACTTAACAAAATTCTGGTCTGTGCTTTGTCCTAATACTAAAATAGGAAGCAACAATGCTAGTGTATATAATAACTTTTTCATCTTCCTAGTTAGTTTTGAGTTCTGTAATTGTATTGATTTTTACTTAAAATATTTCCATTAGCATCTTTTACGTATTTGAGTCTATTAAACTCGTCATAAACATAAGTAGTAGTGTATCCACGAGGGTCTGTTGACCCCGTCATTCCAACAAGTAACTTATAAGTATATGTACTTACCATAGCTTTAGATAAACTAGTTCGTAAGCTATTAACTTGAGTGATATTAGACTCATCATAGACTAATAAATCTATAACAGATATTCCTAAAGCAGCAGCAATTTCAGTGTAACTAGCGTTTTCAATCTTAGCAATAGGTTTCGTTTGATTATGCCCCCAGATATATGATATTAATGTTCCATCTTTTTTAGACACTTCTAATGGGTTACCATAATTATCATACTTGTGATAAGTCAATCTGTCTTCAAGATTAGATAATGGGGCTGCAGGAGGTGTTATTTCTCCTTTTGATAACTGAACAATTTCTGGCAACACTAAATTAGAGCTAAATTCTTTGTACATATTTCTAGTAGAATTAACTCTTTTTCCATTCTTATATGTTTCAGTCCCTATAACTTCATTAATATTATTTAAGCCTGTTAAAAGATTGGAATTAGCAGAACCACTATAACTACTGGAAGATGTAGGATAGAAGTATTTAGACTCAATATGAGTCTCAACACCACCTTCATTATAAAACATGTCTTGCTTGTTTACTTGAAAATTTACATCATCATACTCAAATATTTTTCTTGAGCTAACTTCTGAAGGTACCCCATTATCATAATAATATTCCTTTGTATTTGTTTCATTTAGCTTTGCCCATCCTGAATACAAATCATTACTTTTTATAATAGTTAAAGCATAAGGTCCGCCCGCATAATTAGTTATGCAATCTTGACCACAACTTAAGAGTCTATAATTGGGTGTTGAATTTTTATGATTGTCATAAAATTCATAGAACACTTTCCATTCACTATCATCTTTATAACCTCTGGAATAATTATTTGCAACAAAATCTTCTTCAAAGCTGTATGAATTTGAAGTCTTATTAACTAGTAAATCTGCATTATTATAAATTTCATTATTAAGCAATAACCCTCTTTTATAATCAATGTTTTTTTGAGGAGCATATGGATATTTAAAAACACTAACGTCGTTAAAATAATCTTGAGGAGATGTATATTCAAAAGTGCTATATCCATTATCCTCTTTTAATACACGAACTTTTTTATACCCAACGTAATTACCCTTTGTATTTTGTATATTTAAAGTTTTAGATGTTACTAAGAATTTTAAAATATAAACTTGAGGAATAGTTCCGCAATCATTTTCTGAACTAAAAAGCCATCTTCTATTTAAATCATTATATCTTTCGACTAACCCTAATAAATTACCATCGATTGCTCCATAAGAAAGGTTAGAACTATTCATAGTTTTTGGCTCCTCGTAATCATAGGTAGTTTTTATTGCAGGGCTTACAGAATCTGGATTTTCTTTAAAAAGAGTTTCTTTAATTCTTACTCCTCCACCATAAACATATCTTAAAATATTTGTGTTATACGTTTTATAACCAATACATAGGTTAGCTAAAAGAGTTGAGTGCATATCAAAATAATTTAGACGTACTTCATAAATACCTGGCTCTAAAGTAAACCACACTTCATCTTTACTTAAAACTATAGTGTTTTCATAATTATTTGGACCAGTTATTTTGATAGGTGTATTATCAATAATACTTTGTGGAGTTGCTGAATTACCATTATGTAGCGTTACACTTGTAGATATTTTTTTGTATCTGACTTCTTGTTTATGAGTAATTGAAAATTTATATTTCTTTAAGCTTCCTTGCAAAGCATTGTCTGTATCACTATTAAAATTCATAGATAAATTAGTAGCAACCCAATTATCTGGGTTCATTTCTCGGTACTCATCGTCAGTTAAAGTAGTACCACCGTGATATGATATTGTATTATTTTCAAAAACAAATTCTTTTACACCTCCTGTTGGGTAAACAATGTTTTTCAACAACCCTTTTTGTATTGCATTTTTATCAGGTTTAGTTAAGCCACAAACCAACGGATTAAATTTTAAATTGTAGCCCCAATCATCTCTTGCCCCATCAAAAAAACTTAATTCTTCCTTATCATTATATTCTAATGCAAATTGATTCGTTTTGCTATTTGCTTTTTCTTCTACCGTTTTTAGCCATAAACGCTTTTTTTCACTGCTTACAGGAACAATTTCTTGAGTTGTTTCATAATCTAATTTATAAGATTTATTTTCTTGACCAGATGGGTTTTTAATAGAAATAGTTTCTAAAACTACCCCCTTTGTTTCAGGGTGAAGGTCAGTCATAGAAGTAAAATCAATACTAGTATTGTCTTGAAAAATTATTTTTGATAGTTTTTGTGATTCTCCCCTCATTATATTGTATGTGTATTCCTTTTTTGGAGGTATAACACTAACATTATATGAATTTAGAATCATATCAGACCAGATAATTGGGGTGTCAATAATTTCCCTATGGACTCTTGAAATTGAACTTATGTATTCAGAATCATGTGTAGTATATTCAAATGAAACTAATTCTTGCTCGTTACTCGTTTCTACTTTTGATAAATGCCAAGCACTTACATTCTTAATAATTTTATTACCAAGAATTTCTCCCATAGCGTCACCAAATTTGACAGTACCTGTAACATTTTCTGCTTCTGAGTTTTCTTTTACATCAAAAGTATACCGATTTCCTTTTGTATCGGTAACATTAAACTTATTGATGTGATATGTAGTAACATCATAATCTAACTCTATTTTAATATTACTACTCTTTGTAAGTAATTTAGGTTTTAAGACACCATTCTCTAATATGATTATAAATCTACCTGATTTTCCTAAAAAACTATATTGATACAGGTCTAGTTCACTATCAAAATTATCCGATATAGTCCCGCCAACGTTCCATAAAAACTCTTGAGATTCTTCAAAATTTAAATTTTGATAATTCCAAAAATCAGGATTATGCAAAACCCCCGTATCCGTTAGATTTCCTGATACACCTTTTTGTAACTCATCCGCAATTCCTCTAACCGTTCTGGAAATCATCCCTCCACACTCTAAATTCCATCCAGTTCCTACCCAACCTGAACGTTCATTTACTCTAACTCCCATAGTTGAATAACGTAACTTTAAATCAAGACTAAGGTTTTTTCCTATTGCTTTATTAAATAGTGGAATATTAATATCAGGTTGCCCTGAATAATAATCAACTGGGACTTCTTCAAAATGCATTAACCCAGCAACCGTTGGTGATGGCGAAATTATTTGTGGCAACTCATTATTCTGAGTAGCTTGTTCAGGAGCCTGAGCAAAGGAACTGATAGTATTAATTAATAACACTAATAGAAATAGTTTTTTCATGAATTCTGTAAGTTAAGTTTAGGTTTTTAATAGTACAAAACTAGAAAACTAAGTACTGATATCCTATCACTATTAATGGTTATTTTTACCCCCCCCTATAACTAGTGATATAGAGTTGATAGGGGGTAAATAAATGTATATTTAAACGTATTCGTTCAAAAAGTCTTTGTGACATAAAGTAGGACAGTAGTTGTAATGCAACATTTAAGCTTATGTAAGTCTAGGTGTGTCAGAAGAATGATTCTGGTAAACAATTGGTTACTAATAATAAAAAAAAGATTGTTGTTTACCTAGTTAATTATTTACAATTATATTTTTGATGGTTTTATGAAGGAGGAACATGAATCTAATTTAAAGATTTTTAAAACAAAGATTGTTGCTCACATCTTTGTTCGTGTTCTAATAGCCACTTTTTTCGCCATATTCCACCAGCATATCCTGTAAGAAAATCGTCAGAACCTACCACTCTATGAAATGGGAGCACAATCCAAAAAGGGGTTTTACCATTTGTAGTTACTACTGCTCTAATGGCTTTATTACCCCTTTATGTTTCAGTTCAAACGGATAATACTCATTATAGATAAGAACATCTGGTGAATATTTTAAAACATTATATAAATATAACCTCAAACCTTGTAACCAAACGTTAACATTACACACACATAATTATATTAATCTACTAAAGCAGATTCTTTTAATTTCTTAAAATTCTCAATCCCCCAATCATCTAAATCAATAGATGTAAAATCATAGTTATCTGGTAATGTATTAAGACCAAACATTTTAGGATTACGAGTTACGCGTTTGTCAATTAGTAGATATCTATTAATACCGTCAATATTAAATACTTTTAAGCAAGTATATCTAACTGAGTGATGTAGTATTTCAATTTTAGATATAAATATGGCTAAGTACTTCTTTATAGTCTTTCTGTCTCTTCCAGCTGTAACAATACCAGACCAAATAGAATCAATGTCATTAGATTTAACATTTATCGCACTTATGCTATTGTTGATAGTTACAATTTCATTATTCAAGCTATCAATTTCAGTTGAAAGCCTATTAACTTTCTTGGTGTGAATATCAATTAAAGATGATATTGCACTATTACCACCATTTAATTTAGATAGAATCTGAGTAGATATATTTAGCTCAGCTTCTAGTAATAAATTTCGTTTCATTAAGTTGGTCCGCTGGAATTCTAACTCGATTAACTCTAAAGATGGTGTGTCACCTTGAATACTTTTACCTAATACAATATCATTATTCTTTAGATAACTCCATAACGCACTATCAATTAACGTCATCGGGTAACTCTTGGAATACAAAGAACACCTAACAGTATCAGCACGACTGGTACAACGATAACTACTTTTGTCATAACCATTTTTACTTCTGTTATTACCACCAAGTGTGCGATTACAGGCTGGACATTTAATTATTTTACTAAGTAAAATTACTCTTGTGCTTGTTCGAGTTGTAACAACTCTTGAATTGGATAATTTAGCTTGAACATCATTATATAGTTGCTTGCTAATAATCTTATCATAAATTAGTTCATTACTTGTTGTGATATATTCTGGTTCACCAGCCAATAGACCAAACATCTTATTCTTACGCTTGTTATTTGTAACCTTAGAGCCAGTATAGGCTTCTTCTTTTAATAGCTTGTTTACATTTCTTTTGCTATGGGTGTACTTGGGATATCCCAACTTAATACAGTGTAGTGATATTATTCGTATTGATGGATTTAAGTCAGTTCCCAAACCATTTAAATACCAGTTAAAGATGTTAACTACCACTATTGATGTATTAGTATCTTCAACAATATTATTCTTTTTATTAGTCATTTTCTCTAGCTTATATCCAAACAATATTTTACCACCAAATGAATAACCCAATGCCATTAACTCTCGCTTACGTCTTGCAAATCTTTCCATTTTTGTTTTCATTTCCCTTGCTGAAAAGTTGGCATATAAAGAAAATATTAGAGTGTCATTTAACTTGCCGTCTGAATTGAACAACTGCCAATTATCATCTTTAATGATTAATTGTACATTATTTTTTTCATGCCAATCACGGATTTGATGCAAGATACTTTCACGACGACCATATCTGGATAGTTCAGTAATGATAACAGTAGAATATTCTGGGTTGGATTCAACAAAAGATTTCATATCATTAACACCTTGCTTATGCTGAATATCAGAAAACCCAGTTTCAGTCGTGTCAATTATCTTATATTTGTTATAACCTCTATCTTTAGCGAATGCTTTAAGGTCTTTTTTTTGAGATTTATAATCCTGAGCATCAGTGGAAACCCTTACTAATAGGACTGCGTATTTGTTATCCATATCAACAAATATATAACAAATATTCTAGGAGGTATTAGTTTACGTCATTACTATAATGTTATGTCCTCCTGCAGCAGCAATTTCCATACATCTTTTTATTGACTCCTGTCCTTTAACATCAGAAAAATCAAACTCTGGAAAATCTATATTTTTATAAAACTCCTCTCTGGTATCTACTATAGTTTCCTTCAAAGGTATTTCTTTATCAAAAAACTCAATTACTTCTAAAATATTTTCTACTCCAAATACTTTCAAACCATCAACAATAGCAGCTTCTTTAGCATTTTGAACTGGCAGAACAAAGCCTTTAAAACCCTCTTCTCTCGCCTTTATTGCAATTGGTAAAGCTCCTTTTATCGGCTGTAAACTACCATCTAAAGAAAGCTCCCCCATGATTAGATAATCTCCTATGCTTTCTGATTTAATTTGTCCTGAAGCAGCTAATACCCCCATAGCAATAGGTAAATCATAAGCACTCCCTTCTTTTCGTAAATCGGCAGGAGCCATATTAATAGTGATTCTTTTTCCGGGGATTTTAAACTGATTGTTTTGTAGTGCCGCTGCTATGCGATAGTTACTCTCTTTAACTGCATTATCAGGTAATCCTACCAAATGATATCCTATTCCTTTAACTATATTAACCTCTATAGTTATTGTTGTTGCTTCAACTCCAAAAAATGCACTTCCATAAACTTTTACAAGCATAAATAAATGGTTTTAATGTTTTTTTGGGCCTCACTAAGTTACAT
>Ga0209395_1004526_pt1 | contig 16252 bp, 14 predicted proteins | sample GOMGulsemesocosm_3_FD_184635 | JGI IMG/M metagenome (GOLD analysis project Ga0209395, IMG submission 184635) | Methane-oxidizing microbial communities from mesocosms in the Gulf of Mexico - GOM9D Gulf of Mexico (SPAdes) (version 2) | ecosystem: Environmental > Aquatic > Marine > Cold seeps... | reverse complement strand
ATCGAATCTTGTTTTCTTTGTGCCAATTGATCTGCAATGATTTTGGCTTGTGCAACGCGTGTGGAATCTGCTTTAAAAGCGGCTCTTTGTTGTGCGATTGCTGTGTTGATCGAATCTTGTTTTCTTTGTGCCAATTGATCTGCGATGATTTTGGCTTGTGCAACGCGTGTGGAATCTGCTTTAAAAGTGGCTCTTTGTTGTGCGATTGCCGTGTTGATCGAATCTTGTTTTCTTTGTGCCAATTGATCAGCAATGATTTTGGCTTGTGCAACGCGTGTGGAATCTGCTTTAAAAGCGGCTCTTTGTTGTGCGATGGCTGTATTGATTGAATCTTGTTTTCTTTGTGCCAATTGATCTGCAATAATCTTTGCTTGAGCGACCCTTGTGGAATCTGCAATAAAAAGTGCTCTTTGCTGCTGTGCAATAGCGTTGTCAATTGAGTCTTGTTTTCTTTTAGCAAGTTGATCTGCTATAATTTGAGCCCGTGCAATTCTAAGAGAATCTTGTCGAAATTTTTCTTTTTGCAATCTTTGTGAGATGCGTAACGAATCTTGTTTGTTTTTTGCTGCTATTTGTGCTTTGGCTGTTTTAATGGAGTCGTTTCGAAGTCTTAGTCTTATTTTATTTTCTGCAATTCGAGTTGAATCTTGTTTACGTTTGGCAATTCTATCAGCCGCTTGTTGGGCCTTTACTAGTTTAATAGAGTCGTTTCTTCGAACAATTGCATTGAGACGTGCCAAGCGTTTTGCATCTTTATCTTCTTTGACTTGCTGTGCTGTTTTAATCGAATCAATGTTGATGCGTTTTCTGTTTGTTCTCGCAACTTTAATAGAGTCAGCTTTGATTATTTTTGTAATTCTTTCAGATTCTTTCTTGTAAGAATTTAAAATAGAATCTAGTTCGGCCATTCTATCAGAAAGCTCTTTGGAGCTATTGGCAGTAAGAACTGCTTTTCTTTTTAATAGATTTATCGAATCGGTTTTGGTGATTAATCTATTACTTTGGAATTTCATTCTAGGGATGAAAAGTACCGTATCTTTCTTTTGTGCTTGAGCTACACCACAGAATAGTAGTAACAAAAGAAAAAAAAGTTTTTTATAGGAATTTATGAGTGATGATATATTTTTCAATGGATTGTATTAATTCACTTCTTCTAAACGAAAGCGAATATTTAACTTATAAACTCCGGGGTTGTATTGAAAACCAGGTTTTAAACGTAAGTCTACATCAAAACTATACTCATCATAGTTTGTTAGGTAACTCCCAGGTCCATTCACATTTTTTGTACCACTTGCTGTACATGATCCTTCAGGTACAATAACTTGTGGTACTAATTCTTCTATTATATTTAAAATATCATTGACATCTGTAAAAGATCGAAATCCTGTGTTTAAAGGAGTTCCACAGTTGTTGGTAACTCTTACTTCTAAATCACTAATTAGAGGCTGCAAAGCATTTCCATTACCGTACAAGGTAACTTCTTCCCATTTGTCAGCAGCTGTTCCGGCACCCGAATTGTTTTCAATAAACATTCTTAGTTTCCATGAACAGTCTAAATCAACCACCGCCTTGTTTTCTACCTTTACGCGTAGCCTAGCAACACTCATTAGAGTGATACCAGCATTGTATCTAGAAAAATCGGCAAAGGTCATATTGGCTTCTACTGCGGCCGTTGATTGTAATTCAACAACACCACAATGTATTTGCGAATAACCTAATGCGCTTACTAGTAAAAGGCTAAATAGGGCTAATTGATGATATGTTCTTTTAATTTGTTGCAATATATTGCTATAATAGAATAAGGATGTAATTTAATAAATTACATCCTTATTTTGTGTATTAAAAATGTTTTTTATTGGTCTTCTAATAATACATATTGTACGTACATAGTGTAAACACCACCTTCAGCATATGCACTAGCATTACCAGATGTAGTTGCGATGTCTTCAGCAGTATCTCCATCAGCTATAAAAGCGTTCGGGAAAATTGCAGGTAATCCTGGAGCAATTCTATAGTCCATAACGTAGTAGAAGTCAGATGCAGTACCAGAATTATTTAGGTAAGTTCCAGCAGTCATTGAATCTCCAGCTAACGTTCCTAAGTGTCCAGCGATGTATTTATCAGCTGCCGTTGGAGGTGTTGCAGAACCTGTATTGTTTACAAATAAACTATTTGCTCCTGTAGCTGCAGCTTGTGTAGTTGAAAATGCTGCACTATAATCACTATAAGTACCAGTTGCATTTGCATCTCCAGAGTTTGCACGACTTTGTTTTAATTCTAATAAACTTAATGGTAAGTTTGCTACAGAGTTTGTAGTACTTCCATAACTTACTTGCTGATCCCAGAATCTAGTTCCAGCTTCAGATCTACCTACTGCATATAAATCCCAATTTACTGTAGCACTTACTTTTAAGATAGTTGCTCCAGGTTGCGTAATTCCAGCTTGGTATTCTGTAATTTCATCAAAAATGAAATCGATTTGATTAGGCGTAGTCATTTCTAGTTCTAATACTGGTTGCATATCTAAGGTGATAGATACATCTTTTTGATCAACCAATTGCGCACTTGCAGTTGTTGCTAGTCCAATTAAAAGAACTGTTGATAATAATTTTGAAAAATTTTTCATAATAAATAATAATTAAGGGGGTTAATAAAAGTTAATTAATTTCAAATTCAAGTTTAGCTGCTTGTATTTCTTCAGAGTTTTCATAATCCAAAACTCCTACAGCTAAATATTTTCCTTTTCCTAATCCGGTAAGAGAAAAGCTAAAGTCTCTTACTAAATCAGGAACAATTGTAAATTTTTTCACGCGTAAACGTTGTTGCACTCCAGTATCAAGGTTGGTTAAATCGATATATGAAGTACAGTAGGCGATTCCATCACCAGTGTTTTTTACTTCTAAGAACAATTTTTTAACCTTGTCATCACCTTTTAATTGAAAGTCAGTAAACTCAATTTTGTTATCAATAACACCTGGCGGATTTTGGTATGCGAAAATTCCAAAGGCATATGTTGGTATTACACCAAGGGCAACTGTGTTATTGCTAGAGTTTGTGTTTATTAAAGATTTTCTTGGAGTTACTTGTTCTACCATTAAGATAGCCCAAGCAGCTTTATTGCCTGCTTCATTTTGAGGGACACTTACGGTAAGCTTAATAATTTTTTTCTCAAAAGCTTTTAGCTCAATAAAACTAGGTGAGGTAGTTAGCCATTTTGACAACGAATATTTACCGGTTCCTAAAGGTAGAAAACTACTTTTCCCTTTACCATTCATGTCAAAGTCATACATGTTCACATTAAACTGCTTTGGCAATGAGGTATTGTTGTTGACAGTTACATCATAAGTCTTGATTTCTCCAGGCTTTTGAGCAAAATGAAAATGTGCAGGTGATACAGACACACCCGTAGACTTACGAGCGGCGGTTTTTTTGTTCGATCCGTTCTGTGCACATATCATGTGTACAGAAGCAAATAATAAAATCGAAACTAGTTTTAGGGGTAACTTAGTTTTTAAGGGCATTCTTATTATTTTCTGAATTCAAATAAACAAAAACTATTTTTAACTACCAAATTTCTTTTCGTAAATTATATCAATCAAATTACGTATTTTCGTTATTTTTAAAGGAAAACTAATACAACTTGATCAAACTAAGCAACCCAATTACTTATATAACAGGAGTTACCACAAATAGAGCCGAATTGTTGTGGCAAGAGCTACGTATACGTAGATGTGTGGACTTATTGCATTTTTTTCCAAATAGGTATATTGATAAAACGCATTTTTATAAAATTGGTCAGCTACAACCGACCAATGCAGACGTTCAAATTGTCGGTAAAATCACCCATGTAAAAACGGTCAAACAAAAGCGAGGAAGTAGATTGGTAGCCACGTTTATGGACGAATCGGGGTCAATGGAGTTGGTTTGGTTTAAAGGAGTGAAATGGGTAAAAGATGCATTAAAGATAAACACACCCTATGTTATATATGGAAAACTGAATGCCTATAATAATTCCTTTTCTATAGCACATCCAGAAATGGAGTTGGTAGCGGCCTATAAAAAGAAGCAGCAATTTGCCATGCAGCCGGTATATCCTTCTACAGAAATGTTAGTAGCAAAAGGAATTTCAAACAAAATTATTAGAACAAGCATTCAGAATTTGTTTATTCAAATTGATGGTAAAATAAAAGAAAGCTTATCTACAGACATGATTAAGCGATACCATTTGATGTCTAAAAGTGAAGCGCTGTTGAATATCCACTTTCCAAAAAGTCAGGAAAAACTAGCAAAAGCGCAGTATCGATTAAAGTTTGAAGAGTTGTTTTTTATCCAATTGCAATTGTTAAGGAAGAAAATCATTCGAAAATCAAAGTTGAAAGGATATACATTTACAGCTGTAGGAGAGAAGTTCAATGCTTTTTATAAAAACAATTTACCTTTTGAGTTGACCAATGCTCAGAAACGCGTACTAAAAGAAATCAGAAAAGATGTTGCCTCAGAAGTACATATGAATCGCTTATTACAAGGCGATGTAGGATCTGGTAAAACAATTGTCGCGTTATTAAGTATGTTGTTGGCAATAGATAATGGATTTCAGGCAGCGTTAATGGCGCCTACCGAAATTCTAGCAACCCAGCATTATAAAGCAATAGTTGAATTGTTGGAAGGAATTGATATTAATGTTGAATTGCTTACAGGTTCGGTAAAAGCAAAAAAGCGGAGAGAAATTCATCAAAATTTGGAAGAGGGTACCTTGCATATATTAATAGGGACACATGCCTTAATAGAAGATAAAGTTATTTTTAAAAATTTAGGAATTGCAATTATAGATGAACAACACCGTTTTGGAGTGGCTCAACGCTCAAAAATGTGGAAGAAAAATGAGTTGCCACCACATGTGTTGGTGATGACAGCTACCCCGATTCCTAGAACTTTAGCAATGTCTGTATATGGAGATTTAGATATTTCTGTGATAGACGAATTGCCTCCTGGAAGAAAAGAGGTGAAAACGGTGCATCGTTATGATAGCAATCGATTGGCTGTTTTTAAATTTTTGAAAGACGAAATAGCAAAAGGCAGGCAGGTATATGTTGTATATCCCCTAATTCAAGAATCTGCAGCAATGGATTATAAAGATTTGATGGATGGTTATGAAAGCATTGCTAGAGATTTTCCTATGCCAGAATATCAAATAAGTATTGTACATGGTAAAATGAAGCCCGTTGATAAAGAATATGAAATGCAGCGCTTTGTAAAAGGAGAAACACAAATTATGGTAGCCACAACTGTTATTGAAGTTGGAGTAAATGTTCCGAATGCAAGTGTAATGGTCATTGAGAGTTCAGAGCGTTTTGGATTAAGCCAGTTACATCAGTTACGTGGACGTGTTGGAAGGGGGGCAGACCAAAGTTATTGTATTTTACTTACTGATTATAAATTATCTGCAGATGCTAAAACACGAATGAAAACCATGGTAGAAACTTCTGATGGCTTTAAAATTGCAGAAGTAGATTTGAAATTACGTGGCCCTGGTAATATGATGGGGACCCAGCAAAGTGGTGTGTTGAATTTAAAAATTGCGGATGTGGTTAAGGATACGGCCATATTGACAAGTGCAAGAAATGCTGCTTTAGATGTACTTGCAGAAGATTCAGACTTGACAAATCCAGCGAATAAAACCATCTTAGATACCTATTCTTATATCCAGAAAACAAGTGGTTTGTGGTCTAATATTAGTTAATTTCTTGACTAAAATAAGGTAATTGCCAATCTTGAGTTTTTTTTGCCTGTTTACTAACAGGGGTGTCCCAAATTGGATACACTCTAAAACCTCTTTTTCCATCTTTTGTTGCTGTAGATAGAATTCCGTGTTTAATTAATGCGGTTTTAGGAAACTTAAACCAACCTTTATTCTTATTGCTACTAACTTTTATGATGAAAAAATCAATGGAATCTCCTTCGTTGTATGGTGATGTTATTCCATCAATGTTTCGGGTCCAGCAGGTTACATATTGGCCCATCTTTTTAGGCGTGATTTTAGCAGTTCTTTCAATAATGTTCATGCCATTAATTGTATAAGAACAAGCCTTGTATTGACTACTTTCACTATTAATTTTGTAATTTAATTTAATTTCTTTCATGGATTACTGTACTATTAATTCTGTCCACTTTTTAGGTTTTTCTAACATCGGAAAATGCCCGCAATCTTCTATCCAAAGCAACTCGTTATTGGGTATTTCTGTAGCTAGTAATTGAGCAATTTCCTTCACTGCAACAGGATCTTCTGCTGCCCAGATTATTTTAGTCGGAATTTGAGTTTCTTTTAAGGCTCCAATCCAACGATCCCAATTGGTGTACCGTTGATTGATATAATCACTCACCAAATGTAGTACCTTTTTTCCTGCATTGTATTGTATTTGTTGCCACATTTGTTGGAGCTCATGATTGGTTGCTTTGGTTTTATCAAAGTAGACATTCCGCAAGTTTTTGCTAAAAATAGTGTAATTGGATAATTTTGCAACGTACTTCCCAAATCTTCCTTTTAATAATTTCTGGATGGTTCTTAATTGAGACAATTCGATGTGCATGCTTCCATTACATAAAAGCAATGTATCAATCTGTACATTAATTTCATGTGCATTGTGTCTCGCTAAAATTTCTGTGGCCACACTTGTACCATAATCGTGTGCTAAGAGGCTTATATTTTTTAGACCTATCTCTTCCCATAACTGCAAAGCAATGGTAGCTTGGTCTTTTAAAGAGTAGGAGTAGTTGACCGGTTTATCAGAAAAGCCAAAACCAATATGGTCGTGTAAAATAACGCGATAGTGCTTAGAAAGCTCCGGTAGCACTTTGTAATAATCGTACGTGGAAGTGGGGTATCCGTGTAAAATGACTAGGGTTTCTTTTGTTGCATCTTTTTCAGTATCGATCACAAAAATTGCATGTTGACTTACAGAGATAAAGCTGCCTTTATTTTTCCATTCTTGTACGGTCATAATTCGATAAAAATTCTGTTTACAATGTACTGAAATTTATGTAGTTTTGAAATCATTCTGTCATTTCGAAATGAGTTTGTAAAACGACTGAGAAATCTGCTATAAATAAAGAGATTTCTTAGCTTTACTCGAAATGACAATTCATTAAAACATAAAGCTTATTCATTTTATAGACGTCATACTGCCCATTCCCATTCAGAAAACTTTTACCTATGTGGTAACGGAGGCTGAAGCTGGCTTTTTGCAAAAAGGAATGCGTGTTGCTGTATCATTTGGTAAAACCAAGATGTATACGGCTTTGGTGCTAAACATACATCAGAATCCACCAACCCTTTATGAGGCAAAAGAAATTTATCAAATACTAGATGATAAACCGTTAGTTACCGAAGTTCAGTTACAAAATTGGCAATGGATTGCGAGTTATTACATGTGTTCTTTAGGTGATGTGTATCGTGCCGCCTTGCCATCTGCATTTTTGTTAGAAAGTGAAACGGTAGTGCTTAAAAATGAAGATTTTGTAGATGAAGAGCTGTTAGAAGATGAAGAGTTTTTGATTTTTGAAGCTTTACAGCATCAATCTCAATTAACCATTCATCAAGTAGCTGATATTTTAGGGAAGAAAAAAGTACTGCCAATTATTAACGGATTGCTACAGAAGAATGTGGTTTCTGTACAGGAAGAAATTTACGAACAGTACAAACCGAAAATGGTAAAGTATGTACGCTTAAATGGGCGCTACAATTCAAATGAGGGCTTGCAAAATTTATTAGAGCAACTTAGTCGAGCCAAAAAGCAGCGTGAAGCAGTGTTGGGCTATTTTCAATTAGCTGCAGAAAAGAAGCCTATAAAGGCAAAAGAGTTAGAATCTAAAATTGGTGTTTCATCTGCTGTGCTTAAGGCTCTGGTTGATAAAGATGTTTTTGAGTTGTATCAGGTACAAACTGATAGAGTCCAATTTAAAGGAGCAACCAATGTCTTAAAAGAGCTCAATGAATTTCAAGAAAAAGCATTGACAGAAATAAAAGCTTCTTTTGAAGAAAAAGAAGTGGTATTACTGCACGGAATAACTAGTTCAGGTAAAACTGAAGTCTATACCAAACTGATTGAGGATAATTTAAAATCGGGGAAACAGATTTTATTTTTACTGCCAGAAATAGCATTAACAACGCAAATTATTACACGTTTAGAAAATTATTTTGGAAATCAAATTTCTGTATTTCACTCTAAATATTCTATGAATGAACGGGTAGAAGTTTGGAATAATGTGTTAAACAATAAACCAAAAGCACAAATAATACTTGGCGCAAGATCGTCTGTGTTTTTGCCGTTTTCTAATCTGGGATTGATTATAGTAGATGAAGAGCATGAAACTTCGTACAAGCAATTTGAACCTTCTCCACGCTATCATGCACGTGATACGGCGGTTGTACTAGCACATCAACACAAAGCAAAAATAGTACTAGGATCTGCTACGCCGTCCTTAGAAAGTTATTTTAATACCCAAAACGGTAAATATGGTTTGGTCGAATTAAATAGGCGTTTTGGAAATGTGCAATTGCCAAAAATAGAACTGATTGATATCAAAGAGAAGCATCGGAAAAAGAAAATGAAAGGTCATTTTTCTGACCGTTTGCTAACCATGATACATGAAGCCTTAGAAAATAAAGAACAAGTAATTTTATTTCAAAATAGACGTGGGTTTTCGCCTGTGGTAGAATGTACAACCTGTGGGGAGGCTCCTCAATGTCCTAATTGTGATGTCAGTTTAACCTTTCATAAATACAGAGGCGAACTAAAATGTCATTACTGTAATTACCAACGGGCCATGCCAAATAATTGTGCTGCTTGTGGTAGTAATACCTTAGACACAAAGGGTTTTGGAACGGAGCAAATAGAATTGGAATTGAAAGCGTTATTCCCTGAGCATGTAATTGGAAGAATGGATTTAGATACCACACGTGGTAAACATGGCTATCAAAAGATAATAAGTGCTTTTGAAGAACGAGAAATAGATGTGTTAGTGGGTACACAAATGTTATCAAAAGGATTGGATTTTGACAATGTTTCTTTGGTCGGAATTTTAAATGCCGACAATATGCTCAATTTTCCAGATTTTAGAGCACACGAGCGTAGTTATGATATGATGGTACAGGTTTCTGGTAGAGCAGGTAGGGCCAAGAAGCAAGGAAATGTAGCCATTCAAACCTTTAATCCATACCATCAAATATTGCAGCAAGTTTCTACCACTAGTTATGCAGATATGTATAAAGAGCAATTGCAAGAGCGTTGGCAATACCATTATCCACCTTATTACCGATTGGTAAAAATTACGTTAAAACATAAAGACTACAACAAGGTAGAAAGCGGTGTAAATTGGTTGGCAAAAGCCTTGCAAAATGTTTATAGAGAAAATGTATTAGGACCAACGGCCCCCGTAGTTTCTAGAGTGCGTAATCAATACATAAAAAACATTACCATTAAGATACCGCCAAAACAAAACTTAGCAGACACTAAAAAGCAACTGAATAAAATAAAAGATACGTTTCAGTCGGTAAAAGACTTTAGGCCCATTCGTTTTATTACAGATGTGGATAGTCAGTAAAAATAAGTTATGAATGTTAATAAATCTATTGAAAAAGGAAGGGTAATCTATAATGTAAGTTTTTGGAATAAATTTTGGACTTTATTGTTGCCTGTTTTCTTATCTGTTCTTCTTTTGCTTTTTTCTTATTTTGTCTTTGAAAGTAATTACAATAAGCCTGATAATAATTGGTTTATTTTAATAGGTAGCTCAGGGTTTTTTATTTTTGTGATTTTTCTTATCATACTTTACTTGAAAATTGATGACCTTTCTAAGTTTAATGGTAGGTCTAGGAGTTTAAACAAAAAGCTTGTTTTTCAATTTATTAAAGAAAATATTTATCAGATTAATGAGGAATCTAATGATTTTATTTCAGTAGATATAAGAGTTAAGTTTTTTGGTTTTTCTGATTTTAGAAGTTTAACAATTTTATTTGAAGGTGATAACGTTTATTATAATTGTGTAACATTCGAAAATGTGAATGTTCCCAATATTTATATAATGAATTTTAAATCACCACTTTATTGGTTTGCGAATAAAAATATTGAGAGAAAATTTAAAAATTTCCTAAATAATAATTCTTAACTATTTTTGTAAAATGGTTTTAATGTTATTTAAACTTAAGTTTTTTCCTAATATCACCCCGTTTTTATCAACCAAATAGCTGCTGGGTACGGCAAATATACCTAACGTATTGTACAGGTTTTTCTCTTTATCTAGTACATTAGTCCAGCTTAGGGTGTCTTTTTCAATGGCGTTAATCCACTGGTTTGAGTCAGTATCAATTGAGACACTTAGTATTTCAAAATTTAATTTTTTAAATTCTTTATATAGATTGATAAGTTTTGGGTGATTGTCTCTACAAGGCCTGCACCATGAAGCCCAAAAATCTACCAAGGTAATTTTTCCTTTAAAATCATTAATAGAAAAATTTTCATTATTTTGATTTGGTAAATCAATGCTTGGAAAAGGTTTACCTACCCCAAATTTTTCTAAGTTATTGAGGCCTTGATTAAGCATTTCTTTAATATCAGAATTAAAAGTAGCCGTATCTAATTTTTGTAATAAAATCGATACTTCTTTAAAATTAAAAATAGGTTCTAAAAGAGCGATTTCTCCGAGTACAGTACCAGAAAAAGGATGCTTAGGATTTTGTGTAAAAATGGAATCTAATTTGTTAAATAGTAATTTTTTGAAATTAGATTTGGATTGGTTTTTTTGATAAAAGATTTTATAATCTTCTTGAATTAGTGCTGTTTTTGATCCTTCAATTTTTTCAATGTTAAGGCTGTTTATTTCTTTTTCTTTATACGCCTTAATGTGTATATTAATGTTACTGTTTTCTAGATACATGAAACTTACAGAAGAAGGCTTTCTTAAATTTATCCAGCCTTGAGTAGGTGTTTTTACATTTCCTTTAAACTCGAACGAATTATTAATAACCAAAACACTGTCAATTTTAGCATTATAATTTAAATAAATATAATCAGCGTAAACACCGTCTATATTTCCAGAGATGACAAACCCTTCGGAGGTGCTAAATTGCTTGCAAGAGAATATTAATGAAAATAATAAGATATAGATAGGTCTTTTCATTGTAGCTTCTTTTTATTAAAAACAACAACTAAAAAGCAACTGAATAGAATAAAAGACACCTTTCAGTCGGTAAAAGACTTTAGGTAGATTCGTTTTATTACAGATGTAAATAGTCAGTAGTTAGTTTTAATTATTTAGTGATTGATACTCTTTTGTGATGTTTACAAAGAATTGTTTTCTGCCTAAACTATCAATTAATGTCAATGTGTCTTTTTGAATCGTATAATTAAATTTGTTTTTAAAATCAATTACATTCATTTCTTTATTATAGTAATTGATTATTTTTTTTCTGTAAGATTTGATGCTGTCTTTATGTAAATCTAATTTATTTAAACTGTCTTGGACTCTAAAAGCACCAACCTCTGTGAAGTGTTCAACTTTATAAGTGATTTTTTTTAAACTATCATTGAGTGTATACCTTCCAAAATATATTTTTCTATCAAAATCTTTTATTTTGATACTATTTCTGTTGTCAAAATATAGTTTAAATAGATTTTGAGAAGGTGAGTTTTGAGTAACTTTCCAAACGCCAACGAGTTCGTTGTTTTTATCATATTTTTTGGAGAGTGCATTAATATAGTCATATTGAACATAGAGTAAAATGGGGATAATTAAAAATGGTAACCAAAAATATTTTTTAGATATTTTGATAGGTTTTGAGATGCTGGATGTGTTTTTATCTAGTGTTCTGAAAAAATAATTTTGAAACCCATGCCAATCAGAAACTAATAAAAATAGACCTAAAACTGTAAGTGTAATTGACATTTGCATCGCACTTGGTGCAATTTCATAAAAGATATTTATAAGTACTATGTTTACCATAAATGACAGCAGTAAAACAGTTCCAATACGTTCGGTTTTTCGGAAAATAATTAAAATTCCAGCAAGTATTTGACAAGAAGCTATAATTAAACCATATGTTCTTGAGAAACCGAAATAATACCAGGTTAGCATAAACCCATTATAATCACTAACATTATAATCAGCTGAATATACAGGTCCAAATCCAAATTGTGTTTTTAATATTTTAGCAAAAGCATAAGAAAACATGTAATAAGCAATGTAGTATTTACAAAGCATTCTTAGAAATTGAAAAGCAATAGCTTTTGCTTGATTCCGTTTGTTCATAGCATTATTTTTTTATCAAATATACCAACTAAAAACCCGTCACAAAAATCCAATAATTAAATAAGTTTGAAAAATTTTTTTATTCCCAAGCAACCTTATTAAAAGATTTGTAGTCTATATATTTGTAAGACGTTTAAAACCCAACAATCCGGATTGAAAATTATACCATTGCATAACCAAACCAATCAGTTAATAGCTGATGCCATACAACAAAAAAGAGAGGCTCAACAAGCATTGTTTGCGCAATACTCTCCTAAAATGTTAGGTGTGTGTAGGCAATATGTAAAAGATGTACATCATGCAGAGGATTTAATGTTGACCGGGTTTTTAAAAGTTTTTACACATCTTTCAAAGTTTAAAAACGAAGGAAGTTTCGAAGGGTGGATTCGTCGAATTATGGTAAATACCTGTATATCGTATTTACGCAAGAAGAATCCAGTTCAGTTAACAGACGAAGATTTTGTGTTTAATGAACAAGCAACGCAGAGTGTAGAAACTACGGAATTAGAAGATATACAAAAAATGATAGATGGTTTGCCAATCGGTTATAAAATGGTATTCAATTTATACGCAGTAGAAGGGTATAAACATGCTGAGATTGCACAAGAATTAGGAATTACTGAAAGTACTTCCAAGTCGCAATTGTTTAAGGCCAGAAAATGGCTGCAGACCCAGTATTTAATCATAAATAAAACAGCAAATGGAGTCAAATAAAATGGATAAAATTGTTAGAGATGCTATGCAATCAAGAACAATACAGCCTTCAAATTCTGCTTGGGAGCGTTTAAGTGATCAGTTAGATGTTGTGAAAGCGCCAAAACGAATCAATTGGTTTAAATATGCAGGATATGCAGCAAGTGTACTACTATTAATTTCAGTAGCTTTTTTTATGAATACTACTGATGCTATTGAGCCGATTGAAAAAAATAATCTGGTGACCAGTCCAACAATTGATACGACAGAATTTGTAAAACCAAGTTTTAATAATTCGGTGCCTCAAGAAACCGTAATTGTAAAAGCAGCAAAGCCAATAGTTGAGGAAAATAATGGCATTACGAATAAAGGGGAGACTGAGAAACCGTATAGTAAAAAGGTAAGAACTGTAAAAATGAGTAAATCTACAGCTGTAAAAGTGCCGAATGTATTGAAGGGAAATCCGCGAATTGTCATGGCGAAAAATACCCCTGTTAAAAGTAAGGGAACAAACCAAACGACAAGGAGTAGTATTAAAATTGATAGTGATGCCTTGTTGTTAGCTGTTACTAAAAGCGATAAAAGAGTAACGGAAACAACAGCGGTTATAATTCCTAATTCGTCGAAAAAACTATTGAACCAAGGTAACATAAAAATAAATAGTGAGGCATTGTTATATGCAGTTACCAATCCTAATAAAGACATTAGTGAGTACTATAAAAAATACCATATTGACAGAAATGAAGTATTGAAGAATATTCAGAAAGAATTGAATAAAGTGAACCTAAGTATAGATGCAGCGACCTTGTTAACTAGTGTAGAAAAAAACATAGACGAAGAAACCTTTAAAAAGAGTTTTATGCAAGTCGTTAAAGGGAAAATTACAGGTTTTGCAAGCGCATTTGCAAATAGAAATAATTAAAAAGGAAGACCTCCAAACAATAAATAACGTTAATTTAAAAATATAAAAAATGAAAAGAATACTACTCGTACTAGTGTTGTTCTGTACAACTATTGCCTTTTCTCAAGAGAAAAATTTTGAAGATGAAGTAGCAAAAATATCGAAAAGAATTGAGTTAATTACAAAAACAGAAAAAGCAGCTTTAAAGGAAAAAATAGAGCTTATTAATAAGCGGTTAGATAAAAATGAAATTACTTCTGAGCAAGCACAAAAATTAAAAAAGGAGGCGGCCGAGTTTCATGCAAGAGTAATTGCAGATAAAGTGTCGGTAGAAGAAGGGAAATTGCAGTTGTTGGTACAGGATAAAGCCAACGGAAGGCTTAAAAGTAAGCCTGAAAAAGAAACAGATTTTGACGATAGTAATTCCTTTACCATAGGAAGAAGAACATTTAGAATTAGAGTAAATGACAATAAAGACTATGATGCTAGAAGAAACCATCGTTGGGAAAATAGAAAGTCTAGATGGGATGAGAAGGGAAAAAGAAATAGAAGTACAACTACGCAGTTTGTATTTGCACTAGGTGTAAACAATGTATTGGTAGATCATAAAACATCTTCATTAGACAACTCAAACTATCAATTCTGGCAATCTCATTTTTATGAATTGGGTTGGACCTGGAAAACAAGAATGGATAGAGATGCTTCTAAATTGTATTTTAAATACGGACTTTCATTTTTATGGAATAACTTAAGAGCAGACAATAATATGTACCATGTTGTGAATGGAAATCAAACAGATTTAGTAGTGCATACAGAGCGACTTACAGAGAATAGGTTGCGTCATGTCCAAATGAATTTTCCGTTACACCTTGAATGGGATTTTTCTAGAAATGGAGAATATTCTGATGGGCACAAAAGAGATAGAACAAATCAGTCTTTTCGTTTAGGAATTGGAGCATTTGCAGGCTTTAAATTAGGAACAAGACAATATATTGAATTTACAGATGGCAACGGAGTGAAAGTTGAAGAGTTACAAAAAGATAATTTTAATATGAGAATATTAAACTACGGTCTTAGTGCATATCTGGCCTATAGAAACACAGGGTTGTATGTAAAGTACGATATGAATTCATTATTTAAAAATACCGAAGTTAGAAACCTGTCTTTAGGGGTACGATTTGATTTTAATTAAATTCCATTATTTTTTAATACAGTAGACAAAGCGAAGTTTTTTTAGACTTCGCTTTGTTGTTTTTCTTTCCATTCTTTACGCATATCAGTAGATAAGATACCGGTGCCATCATGTTTCCAGCCTGGTGGTTTTAACATGTATTTAATTCTGTTGATCAAATTCGTGTTGCTTGTAAATACATCTTTGAGCATATAAAACCACTCTAAGAAAGCTACTTTAACGGGATTAAATGTTTTAATGTTTTTTACCAGTCCATATACTGGTTTTTCAACTTCGGGCTCAAAAGTTCCAAAGAGTTTGTCCCAAATAATAAAGATGCCAGCATGATTTCTATCTAAATACTGAGGGTTTGTTGCGTGGTGCACTCGGTGGTGGCTAGGTGTGTTAAAGACAGCTTCAAACCATGTAGGTAATTTGTCAATCATTTCGGTATGTATCCAATACTGATACAATAAGCTTATAGACATTTGCACTAAAATGAGTACAGGATGAAACCCAATGATTACTAAAGGAATCCAAAATATAAAAGTGTAAAAACTACCAGACCACGTTTGTCTAAGAGCGGTGCTTAAATTGTATTTCTGTGAAGAATGATGTACTACATGACTGGCCCAAAAGATTCTACTTGTATGGGCAATTCTGTGGTTCCAATAGTAGGTAACATCTTCGGCAAATAAAATCAGCACCCAGGCCCACCATGAAAAAGAGATTTCAAAAATGTGAAATGTGTAATAGACAAAATAAAAAACGGCTAAAACCATTGTTTTGGTGAATAAACCAATGGCTACATTTCCGAGGCCCATGGCAATCGAGGTAGCTGCATCCTTGTATTGGTATGTTTCCATTTTAACTTTAACAGTTAAAATAACCTCTATAATAACGGTGGCTACAAAAAAAGGGATGGCATAATGAATAAGATTTGGTAGTTCAGGAATTTGCATCGAGTTTTACTGTATTTTTACATTTACAAACATACTTAAAAAAAGAGTTAATATTCTTTGTGTTTACACGGTGGTTTCCATTTAAAAGTTTGTATATTTGCAGCCTTAAAAATAATTTTAAACAATTAATTATGAATCATTACGAAACTGTTTTCATTTTGAATCCCGTTTTATCTGATACTCAGATAAAGGAAACAGTACAAAAGTTTAACGACTATTTGG